>Ga0214921_10010541_pt1 | contig 11409 bp, 9 predicted proteins | sample LL1505_MetaG_FD_177992 | JGI IMG/M metagenome (GOLD analysis project Ga0214921, IMG submission 177992) | Freshwater microbial communities from Lake Lanier, Atlanta, Georgia, United States - LL-1505 | ecosystem: Environmental > Aquatic > Freshwater > Lake | place: USA: Georgia | collected 2015-05-28
AAACGCGGCGAAGACACCGAGATCTGCGGCGACAGGTTCGGATACGGTGACATCTGCGAGGCCATCTTCGTGCAGCGCCCGGCGGAACTTCCCGACGCCAACAACTTTGTATCCATCGGACTCCTCGAGCGCGGGCGCGCTCTTTTCCAGGCGAACAGCCCGACCGGCAAATCAACATCCAAACGGGCGACGGCCAAAGACGAAAAACCGGGCGCCACCCAAGTCGACATCTCGGCCGGCGCGATGCCCCAGATTCACCAGCGCAACACAGGCACCTGCCTGTACAACTCCACAACGGGAATCATCGAATGGTACCGGAACCTGCAAACCCGGTCGCACCAACGCCTGAGCGCGCCGGATGTCCTGGCGCGCCTCGGGGCCTATGAACAGATTGGCGAGAGCACGGCCATCGCCAATGTGAACCCCGTCCTCGGCGGCGTTGTCCCGGACGAGTATTTGCCGACGCAGGATTTTTACAACGCCAACTCCGCGAATTTCTCCGGCGCTTACAAGAACGCGACCCAGGCCGCCCAGGCCGTCGCGGACAAACGGGTCGCCATACCGCAAATCACGGGGACGATACTTTTCATGCGCCAGGAACCATCGAATGGTATCCGGAACCAGAATTTCGCGACGCCAGAGGACATGGCCCAGGTGCGGGAATGGCTGGTGACAAAACGGCGCCCGGTTCACTTCTTTCACCTGTATGGCAATACGACCATCTGGCACGCGGTCATCGCGCTGGGATGGGATGACGCGCGGCAGTTGATCCTGATCAAAGACAGCCTCGGCGGCAGCGATTACCTGGCCACGTGGCGGACGGTGGCGGAAATGCAGCGCGGCGGCTACGGGGCTGTCGGAACGATGGAGGCGGAGAACCAGGGATCTCCATCGAACTTGCCGTCAGGTGACGCCGTACGGATTCCAAATGCCGTCGATTCCGGAAACAGCGACGCGCCCGGAAGCCTTGCGGGTGGCATGCGCGCGGTCCTGGCCGGAAACCGGGGGTCTGATTACCTGTACGTATTCTCACCGCAACCGGTGACGTCCCTGCAAATCCTGGACGGGTCGGGGCAATGGCTGCCAATGGACATGGGATTCCCCGGACAACCGGGGTGGCCCTCAATCGGGGCGATCTGGGTGAATCCGGCGTGGAGGATGCTCGTCACCAGTTTCTCGGTGCGCGCCTTGATGGGCGGGACGTGGCAGGTTGTAACGGTGCCGCTGACGGACAAGCGGTGAAGACAGGATCCTTCGGCCCTTCGGGCCTCAGGATGACGCAGGCCACGCCCTCAGGATGACGAGCCGTCATTCTGAGGCGCAGCCGAAGAATCCTCTCTTCCCCGTCATTCTGAGGCGCAGCCGAAGAATCCTCTCTTCCCCGTCATTCTGAGCCGAAGGCGAAGAATACTCTCTTACTCCCCCGCCTCGGCGAGGACTTCTTTTTCATCGAGCTTCTTGAACAGGGCCGAAGGCTCTCGCAGAGCCTGGCCCGCCGGCAATTCGATGGCCTTCCACATGCCCGACGCGCCGTGGTGGTCGTACATCAGGACCAGATGCTTGCCGTGGGCGTCCTTCACTTCCTTGCGATCCAGATGACCGGCCAGATGGCCCTCAAAACCCAGATATTCGTGAATCGCCTGGCTGCTCACCGGCAGGATCGGCGCCCACAGGACCTTCAGCCACTCGATGCACTGCAACGCGACGTAAATCGCCGTCGCCGCCGCCTTCTCGTCCGTCTTGATCAAGGTCCACGGCGCCTTCTCGCTCAAATATTGATTGACCTTCTGGCTGAGCGCGCGGACTTCCTCCAGCGCGCTGCGCAACTTGACCCCTTCGTACAACGCGCCAACCGAATCAAAACCGGAACGCACGGCCGCCAGGAGTTCCTGCCCCGCGGCGTCAATCGCCCCCGGTTCGGGGACTTTCCCGTTGAAACGCTTGTACGCGAAACCCAGCACGCGGTTCACAAGATTGCCCCAGTTGGCGACCAGCTCGCTGTTCACGCGTTCGAGGAAATCATCCCACGTAAAATCAGCATCTGCGGTCTCAGGCGCGATCGCGCACAAAACGTACCGCCACGCATCGCTCTGGTACTTCTCCAGGACCTTGTTCATGAAGATCGCGTTGCCGCGACTCTTGGAGAATTTCCGTCCGTAACTGTTCAAGTATTCGTTCGCCGGCACGTCATGCGGCAGGTTCATACCGCCGTATCCGATCAGCATCGCCGGCCACATCATGCTGTGGAACGTGATGTTGTCCTTGCCGATGAAGTAGTAGCTCTTCGCCCCTTCACCCGCGCCTGGATTCTTCCAGAACCTCTCCCACGCCTCTGCCTCGAACCCATGAACGCGCGCCCACTCGCGCGACGCGCTCAAATACCCGATCACGGCCTCGTACCAGACGTAAAGGCGCTTGCCATCATATCCCACCACCGGAATCGTGACACCCCACTCGATGTCGCGCGTGATCGCCCGCCCGTGCAAGTCGCGTTTCTCAAGTTGCGCCCGCGTGAAATTGAGGACATGAGGCCGCCAATGCGCCTTCTCGCCGTCGTTGATCCATTCGATCAGCGGCTCGTTGAGTTTCGCGAGATCGAGGAAGAAATGTTCCGTATCACGGACTTCGAGGTCTTTTGACCCCGTCACTTTCGACCGCGGATTCTTCAGTTCAACGGCCTCATAAGTCTTTCCGCATTGGTCGCACTGGTCGCCCCGCGCGTCGACAAAACCGCAGTGCGGGCACGTCCCCTCGACATAACGGTCCGGCAGGAACCGCCCGGCCTTCGGGTCGAAAATCTGTTTCGTGACCTGCTTGTAGATCAATCCCTTCTCGAGGTGGCGCTTGAACATGTCGTGCACCACCGAGAAATGATTCTCGGTCATCGTCGTCGTATACAGGTCGAACGTGATCCCCATCTTCTCGAAACTGGAGATGAAACGTTCATGATACTTCTCGACCACCTCGCGCGGCGTGATGCCCTCCGCCTCGGCGCTGACGGTGATCGGCGTACCATGCGAGTCCGACCCGCTGACCATCAGGACTTCGTTGCCCTTCAAGCGGTGGTAACGCGCGAAGATATCGGGCGGCAAAAGCGCCCCCGCGTAATGCCCCAGGTGCGGCTCATTGTTCGCGTAGGGCCACGCGACACCGATCAGGATTCTTTCTTTTACAGCTGCCACAGGTCACCGCACTCCGACTTGATGTGCTCGACAAACGCCGCGACGCCCATCGCCGGCAGGTTCTTGCCGTCGTGGAAACGCGCCGTCACTTCGCCCGTCTGCAGTTCCTTGTCGCCAACGACCAACATGTACGGCGTCTTCAGCAGTTGCGCCTCGCGGATCTTGTAGCCCAACTTCTCGCGCCGCGCGTCGATCTCGACCCGCACGCCCGCCGCCTTCAGTTCCGCGTAGACTTTCTCGGCGTACTCGCGCTGGTCTTCCGAAACGTTGACGACCCGGGCCTGGACCGGCGCCGCCCACACGGGGAAGTGCCCCGCGTAATGCTCAATGAAAATCCCGAGGAAACGCTCGATGCTGCCCAGCACCGCGCGGTGGATCATGACCGGCGTGTGCATCTTGTCGTCGCTGCCGACGTACTCGAGTCCAAACCGGGTCGGCATCGAGAAGTCCAACTGGACCGTCCCGCACTGCCACGTCCGGCCGATGCTGTCGACCAGGTGGAAGTCGATCTTCGGCCCGTAGAAGGCGCCATCCCCCGGGTTCAACTTGTAAGCCTGGCCGCGCTTTTCGAGCGCGTTTTGCAGCGCCGCCTCGGCCACGTTCCAAACGGCGTCGGATCCGATGGATTTCTCAGGCCGCGTCGACAACTCGACCTTGTACTCGCCAAAACCAAGCCCTTTGTAGGCCTTGTCGATCTGGTCAAGAATCCGGTGGATCTCCTCGCCGATCTGGTCCGGCGTACAGAAAACATGCGCGTCGTCCTGGGTGAACGACCGCACGCGCATCAGGCCGTGCGTGACTCCACTGCGTTCGTGGCGGTGCACCCGCCCGAACTCGGACAGCCTCAGCGGCAATTCCCGGTAGCTGTGCCGGTCGTTCGCGTAAATCAGGCAGTGCCCCGGGCAGTTCATTGGCTTGACGGCGGCCTCGTTCTCGTCGACCTGCGTGAAGTACATGTTGTCGCGGTAGTTGTCGTAGTGGCCCGACTTGTGCCACAGCTCGACGTTCATCACGAGGGGTGTGCCGACCTCGTTGAATCCAAACGCGTCATTCGACCGGCGCATGAAACGCATGAGCGAGTTGAACAGCGCGTAGCCCTTGCGGTGAAAGAACGGATGCGCCGGGGCTTCCTTGTGGAAACTGAACAGTTCCAGTTGCTTGCCAAGTACACGGTGATCGCGCTTTTTCGCCTCTTCAAGTCGCGTCAAATACGCGTCCAGTTGCGCCTTGTCGCCCCACGCCGTGCCGTAAATCCGGGTCAGCTGCGCGTTCTTCTCGTCCCCGCGCCAGTAGGCCCCTGCGACGCTCGTCAACTTGAAGGCACCGAGTTTTCCCGTCGACGGCACGTGCGGCCCGACGCACAGGTCAAACCAGCCGCCCATCTTGTAAACCGAGATCTCGACGCCCTGCGGCAGGTCGCGGATGATCTCGACCTTGAAGTGTTCCTTGATCTCCGTGAACGTCTTGATCGCCTCGTCCCGCGTGACGACTTCGCGCGCGACCGGGAAGTCGCTTTTCACGATCGCCTGCATCTCGGCCTCGATTTTCGGAAAGTCCGCTTCGTTGACCTTCACGCCCGCCGGGAACAGGAAATCGTAGTAAAAACCGTTGTCGATCACGGGACCGATCGTGACCTGCGTGCCCGGATAAAGTTTCTGCACGGCCATGGCCATGAGATGCGCCGTCGTGTGGCGGATGACGTCGACGCCCTCATCGTTTTTAGGCGTGACAAAATTGACCGTCGCGTCCGTCGTCAGGGGCGCCGCCATGTCCTTCATCTGGCCGTTGACTCTGGCGGCCAACGCGGCGCGCGCGAGACCGGCGCCAATGCTCTTCGCGACGTCATGCAACGTCGTTCCCGCCGGATACTGGCGTTCGGAACCATCGGGGAGCGTAACTTTGACCTGAGCGGAACCCTGAGAGGAACTTGATACGGACCCTGATTCGGACATGATTTGCGCTGACCTCCAGAAAAGAGGTCAAAAACTATCAGCGCGCGAAGATATCGGCAAGGATGTAGGGGCCACGCTCGATGAACGGGCCGGCGTTCTCAAACCCCAGCTCCACCGCGGCCAGAGCCACGTCCACGCAGTCGATCTGGTCGCACGGCTCGAAATCCTGGGCCAGGGCCTCGGCCACGTGTCCGAACAGCAAAAATTCGCAGGCCTCGTCCGCGGCGATACCGACCGCCGCCAGGTCGTCCAGAGTCAGGCCAAATGGTGCCGCCAGACCTGCCACGGTCAGGGGCTGGTTGCTGCACGATTCCAGCATGCGCAAATATTCGCGCAGGGGGATCTGCAACCTCAACGCAAAGTTTTTTTCCAATGAACTGGACATGGAGGGTGTTTCGGACGCCGTCCGCGTGACTTGATCCGGGACGGTTCACGAGGCATTCGCGACAGGAACACAAGAACCCGTAATTACTCTGGTTTCAGACTCTGTATCTCGAAATTCACAGCGTAACTTTCCTCGTCCCCAAACCCGAACTGCGCCTGCAGGGGCGTGCGCGGTTCCCTGAGGTCAATCGACACCGGCCTGGCCATGGCGCTGGCAACCAGGTTTCCCTGCGCCTTGCCGCCCGGAACAGGCCGTGGAAGAAGGCCCAGCAGTGTCGCCAAATCACCTTCGTTGGTCAGGATCGACTGGTCGGGTGTGGCTTGCTGGACGCTGATTTTCGCCCGCGGGGAAATCAAAACCAGGGACCCGTCAGACCGGCGCCACAGGTGCCAGACCTCGCGGTAGTTCTCATTGCGACTGGTCGCCCCGAATGACGTGACCTTCGATCGCACCATGGACCAAGCGACTTGAATCCGCGCCGATTCGGGCAGGGGCTGCGTGACCTTGCCGGGGGGCCGGGATTGTCCCGAGGGCGCCTGGGGGCGGGGCACGGTCGCTTTCCGGACCGGAACGGCCGCCGCCCCGGTCGTGGCCCAAGTCTGGGACAGGCCGAAGACGCAAACGGCGATCATGGAAACGAAACCCCGGAACACTGTAAACCCCGATAAGCAGTCAACTTTTTTTGACTTATATTGTAACCTTCTCAAAGACAATCAGGAATTGGGGCAGGAATCAGGACGGGGACCTCGGGCTTGCCAAATCGTAGACGAAATTCGCAGCCAGATTGGCCCAGGCTTGGATGGCTCAGGCTTGATTGGTCGAGACTTTTGGTCGCCGGCCTGGCCATGGCAACCGCTCTTGTTGTTGCCGCGCCCGGCGTTGCCCGCGCTGATGGCCTGCACCATGCCCCGGTTGTCATCTACGGGTCCCAGATCCGCGCCGCCACCGGACGCCTCATCGGCACTTACCGCGTCTTTCGTAACGACGGCACGGGCAAGGCCGTTCCGATCCCCTTCCAGATCGACGAACTCAACTCCGACGGCGACTATGTCCTCGACCAGGGTTCGCCGATCACGGCCGCCACGGGCAACGGCCTGTTCGACCTGCAGGACGAACTGGCCATCATGGGCGACGACATCGGCCCCGCGGAACGCCCGACCCAGTTCGAGGGCGGAACCCCGGCCGAAGTATACGAGATCCGGTTTGATTACCGCGGCCTGCCCATGCCCCCGGCCCCGTGGGCGCCGGCCAAAAACGCGGGCGCCGTGTACATCGCCATCTTTCCCCGTAACGCGCCGCCCGTGAGCCCCCGCCGCTATGTTGTCTTTGACCGCCCGAACGCGGAAGTGAAGACGACGCGCTACCGGTACGGGTTCGACCAGAAAAACTGGCTGGTATCGCGGCGCGTCGAGATGAAGGTCCCGGACCCGAAGCCCGGGCAGGATCCCTATCTGCCGATTCTGGACTCGACGACATTCTTCCTGCGCGCCGACTTGAAATACTTCCTGACCTTCGAGGCGAATCACAATTCGGTCAGCAGCGAGCTCGAGGCGTTCAAGACGGGCCCCGTGCGCACCATCGTGCGCATCACGTACTACTACACAATCCTGCGCCTGAACTTCCAACTCGGCATGTACACGGAGATCTCGTTCTTCTCGAACGCGATCTTCCTGCCGGCCGTCTTGTATAACCCGATCGACGGCCCCAGCGCGCTCAACAGCGGCAGCGGTTTTTATTACGGCCTCGCCCTCAAGGACAACCCGCGCGACTACAAGATCCAGACCAACATGCAGCCGTGGCAGGAATCGGGCCTGATCAACTTCCTGAAGTCGCCGTTCGAGAGGATGCTGCCCATGTACTGGCTCAGCGCGCTCGGCAAGGACAGGATGCTTTATATGGAACTCACCCCGTCCCAGCAAATGGCCAAACTCGGCGCGGCGCCGACTTTCTACCGCGAGGACAAGTCGGGCGAGGAAATCAGGCCGCGCGGCAATGACGCGGCAAGGCCCCTTGGCAAGAGCCCCGTCAACCTGGCCATGAATTTTGACCTGACAAAATTCTCCGAGGGTGATCACCTGGTCAGTTTCCGGATGTATGTCGAGAACCTGCTCGATGAGCAAAGGATTGAATCCTACAAACTCATGAACCGGTGGGTGGTGTATGCACAACGAGTTAAATGACGACGTGAGGTTGTTGCCCATGCCTGGACCTTTCGGGAACCCGGTTGGCGAGGCCAATGGGGAACGGCAGGGCGCGTCCAAATGTGACAGCGCCGTCGGCGACGAGATCATGCCGGATGACCTGCCGATGACCGTGTGGTTGCGCGGGGACGAGGCGTTCTTCAACGATTTCTCGGTGGATGCCGACGTGGCGATGGCGGAACTCGGCATCCGCAGGTCACGCCTGACGCAAATCTCGGGACGGGAACTTCGCGTCGGGAAAAAGCGCATCGACCGTTACGTCCGCCCGTTCTTCCGCCCGCAGGACATCACCGCCTACAAGAACTTCACGCGCGCCACCGTGTCGCACATGAAATCTTCGCAAGTCCTCGATGACGTCCTCGCGCGACTTGAGGCCGAGACCGGGCAACTCATCGACAAGGTCGCGACGACCGTCACGCAAAACGCGGTGGATTTCAGGGACCAGCTCGAGGCGATCGCGACGGAATTCCGCCAGGCGCAGGGACTTTTGTTGCGCGAAGTCACCGACCGCGTCGACGCCATCGAACGCGGGCTGGACGGGGCCCTGCAGTCCGCGTTGTGGCGCGTTCAGGCATCGCTCACGGAACTGCGGGAGCAAAATGCCGGGCTGGAGCAACGCCTCGCCGCGCAGAACGACACGATGCTGGAACTCGCCAACCAGAACCATCTGATGATCCGCGAACTGAACGCGGCGCAGGGCACGAGATTTGAAGCCCTCGCCCAGCACGTCGCGTCGGCCGTCTCCGGTGTTGCCGGGCAAGTGAACGCGGGAACGGAGAAAGCCACCGGACAGGTGGAAATATTGATTCACCAGACCAGACTTGCCCTTCGCGGGGACATGAAATCTCTGATGGAGAAACAAAATGAACGGGAAGAAAAACAACCTGCGCCGCGCCATGTTTTCCGTCGCGCTCGTGGTTGCGGGCATGATGCCCGCCGCGTGCGGAACGGACAGCAATTCCGGTGACAACACCGGCACGTCGGCCGCGGGACTGAGCGACTCATTCAAGGCGAATTGCGCCAGTTGCCATGGCGCGATGGCCAATGGCGGCAGCGCGCCGAGTCTGCGCGGGTATTCCCGGAACAAGACCTCGTTCACGACGCAAGTCCGCAACGGCGGGGGCGGCATGCCCGCATTCACGGCTGAAACCTATTCCGACGCCAACTTGACGGTGGACTACACATGGCTGATTTCAAATTGATCCCCGCCACACTGAGCCTCCGTCATCCTGAGGCTCCCCGTCATCCTGAGCCGAAGGCGAAGGATCCTCTCTTCTCCGTCACTCCGAGCCTCCCCGTCATTCTGAGCCTCCCCGTCATTCTGAGGCGAAGCCGAAGAATCCTCTCTTCCCCCGCCCGCATGATCCTCGCGTTCATGCTTGTGAGCAGCGCGCCCGTTGTCGCGGCAGAGAAGAAAGTCAACGAGTCCACGTGGAAGATCGAATCCGGGACCGTGACATTCCTCGCGACTGGAAAACCCGGATTCCTGCGCATAAACGGCCAGGGGGGGAAACCAGCCGGCCAGTTCTCGATGGACAAGGCAAAAAGCACATTGACCGCCGGCGAGGTCAAGGTCGCGCTGGACTCTTTCGAGACGGGGATTTCCTTGCGAGACCGGCACATGAAGGAAAAATACCTTGAGACGGCCAAATTCCCCGAGGCTGTCTTCAAGGCCGACAGCCTTGATTTCGCAGGCGGCAAGATTCCGTCGTCCACAGACCTGAAGGGATCACTCACGCTGCATGGCGTCACCAAACCGGTAACCGCCAACCTGAAAATTGAAGAGGCCAATGGCGGTTTGGACATCACCGCCGAATTTAACGCCATCCTGTCCGATTACAGCATCGTCATCCCGGAATACGCGGGAGTCACTGTCGCGGAGAAAGTAAAAATTTCGACAACGTTCAAAGCCCGCCCGACGACTCCATGAATTTCCCCACTGTCATTCTGAGCCGGAGGCGAAGAATCCTCTCTTCCTCCGTCATTCTGAGCCAGAGGCGAAGAATCCTCTCTTCCCTCCTCCTCTTCCTCGCCGCCACCCCGGCCCTCGCGTTCCCCGAGAACGTGCGCCACGGTTACGCGAGTTGCTCCAGTTGTCACGTCAGCCCGACGGGCGGCGGTGTCCTCACGCAATACGGACGCAAATCCTCCGAGGAGTTTCTCGCGACCTGGACGCGCGAGGGCGAAAACGGCCTGGTATGGGGCGCTGTGGACCTGCCTGACAATGTCGCCGCCGGCGCCAACGTCCGTCACATCAATTACCAGCGAAATCTCGACGGCGTGAAGACGAGCCGCCGGTTCATCATGCAGGCAGAGGGCGAAATCGCCGTGCGCCTCGGCAAACGTTTATGGCTGGATTTTTCACGGGGCAGTTACAACAAATTCGAGCAGACACAAAGGGCATACGCCCTCTTCAACATCGATGACAATTTTTACGTCCGGGCCGGAAAATTTTTCGCGCCGCACGGTATCTACGAACCCGATCATACGACGATAACGCGCCGCCAACTTGGCTTTGACCAAGGCATGGAGACAGTGAATGCCGAATCGGGATTCATCTCTGAGTCAGGCGAAGTCATCCTGGCCGCGATCCTTGGCAATCCAAAAACCGGAGACCAGTCGATCGACCCGCGCAGTGACGACAAGGGCCTTGTGATTCGCGCGGCAAAATACGTCGGTGGAAAGAGCCAGGCCGGCGTCAGCATGGTCTCGACAGATGGCGATTATTTCACCCGCGCGATCGCCGGCGCGTTTGTGATGACTGGTATCGGCGACGACTTCTGGCATCTAGGCGAAGTTAACTATGAAAAAAAGCAGGCCAAGGACCACGGCGGAACCGGGTCAGCCCTGCTCTCGCATCAAAAGCTGGGCTGGGTTCCTGTCCGGGGGGTCACGTTGACCCTGGACTGGGACTCACTTGTTCGCCTGCGAGGCAATTTCCACAGCCGCCAATGGTCTTTCGGACCGGGCATTCAATGGTTCCCGCGACCACATTTTGAGGTTTCGTTCCAGGCACTTCGCGTCTATCAAGAGGCCCGCTCCGACAAACCGGCTCAGGATCTTAAATTGATGGCTCACTTCTGGCTTTAAGGCGCCATGTCTCCCGTCATTCTGAGGGCGCAGCCCGAAGAATCCTGTCTTTCGCAAAGAGAGGATCCTTCGCCTTCGGCTCAGGATGACGGGAAAACGGGCTCAGGATGACGCAGCACCCCGTCATTCTGAGGGCGTAGCCCGAAGAATCCTGTCTTCCTGGTCATTCTGAGGGCGTAGCCCGAAGAATCCTCTCTTCCCCCGACAAATCCACCCAATCCGGATTCATCGCGGAAATCATCGAGATTTTCTTGGCCCTCGTCTTGCCCTTGATCTGTTTTTCCCGCGCAATGGCGTCTTCGATCCGGTCGTGTGATTCAAAGTAGACCAGTTTGACGACGTGGTACTTTTTCACAAAACCCTCAATGGATTGCGATTTGTGTTGCGCCACGCGTAACTCAAGATTGGCGGTTACACCGGTGTAGAGAACCGTGTGGCCGGGGTTGGTCATGATGTAGGTGTGGTCGCCTTTCGTCATGCGGGCGTTTTGTCACATGGCGACTGATGGGGGCAAATGACATGCGGAGGGAGGAGAGGATTCTTCGGGCTACGCCCTCAGAATGACGGAGACGGCGCCCTCAGGATGACGGGAAAACGAG
>Ga0214921_10010544_pt1 | contig 11408 bp, 14 predicted proteins | sample LL1505_MetaG_FD_177992 | JGI IMG/M metagenome (GOLD analysis project Ga0214921, IMG submission 177992) | Freshwater microbial communities from Lake Lanier, Atlanta, Georgia, United States - LL-1505 | ecosystem: Environmental > Aquatic > Freshwater > Lake | place: USA: Georgia | collected...
AAATTATGCAGATATATGGGTGACATTGCAAGGAAGTTTAATGCAACAAAATATATCATTTAGAGAGAATGATAATTTACATATAACAATATATTTGCCAGATGGAACAATATTAAATTTTGATCCTACTCCCGTTTATTTTTATTTTCCAACTTATCCATTCCCGATTTTATCAAATCCTGGGAAACAAATTCAAGCAGTATTTGAAGTAATTAGAGAAGAAAAGTGTTGTTAATAAAAAAAATAAAAAGAAATTTAAATATTGTATAATAAAATAAAAATGAGTATAACACGTTATATTGATATTGATTCAACTTTTAGAGATAGAATAACATATCCAAAAGTAGGTGATTTTGTTATTCCTGTTAACGGTGCTGTAAAGAATAGTCCTTTAACAGCATTTGATCCTGTTTTATTATCATTTCCATATGAAACAGATGCGTTATCAGGAGGTTCAACTTTGACACAAATGGCATTAAGTGTGTTATCATCAAGTATTGTAAATTATTATGTTGGTAGTGTTATAAATATTGGTTCAGAATTTAGAGAAATTATTTCATATGATAATACAACACAAATTGCAACAGTAGCTCCGCCATTTCCAGTAGCATATCCAGCACTTACTCCATATTATATTAGAAAACAATTTCCAGTCCCATTTAATAATGGTGCTTATCAAGATACTTTACCAGTTAATACTCCAAATACTACAACAATTGAATTAGGAGGAGTTGCAAGTCCAGTAAATGGATATTATACAAATAAATATATATTTTTTCCAGACCCGAATCCTCAAAATTTTATTTGGAAAAGAATTACAGAATATTATACTACAGGAGCTGGACCTATTAAAGTAGCAAAAGTATATCCTCCTTTAAATGGAATAATTCCTGCAGGAACACCATATCAAATATTAGATTTTTCATATGATAATTGTAGGCCATTAGTTTATAATGGAACTGAAGTATTTAGTAATGAAATTTGTGAAAAAGTTCGTCTTATTAATTTAATTGTTCCTAATGCAAAAGTTAAAGGTGGTTATGGAGGTACTTTACAAAGTTATCCATTTTTATATGTTTCTGTATATAGTGAAAAAGGTCAGACATGGAATTCTCCTATTGAAAGTAATAATCCTACAGCAAGAAAAGCACTTTTCAAAGTACCTGTTACTTTCTTACCAAATACTACTTGGTTAACTTTACAAGGTTCTTTTATGACACATAATATATCATTTAGAGAAAATGATACTTTACATATGACAATATATTTGCCAACAGGAGATATCTTAGATTTTTATCCAAATAATCAATATACTTATTTTGAGAGTTATAAATTTCCAGTAGTACCAGATCCAGGAAATCAAGTTCAAGCTGTTTTTGAAGTAGTTCGTCCAAATTGATATTTAAGTTTTTATTATATTTTAATTAATAAAATATAATGAATAATATTATAGGTTTTCCTAATATAGGTAATACATGTTGGTTAAATTCTCTTCTTCAGTGTTTATTTAATAATGTATTATTCGTCGGTTTATTAGATTTACTTCCAAAATGTCATACAACTGAATTATTTATTCAAATAAAAGAAGGAATTGATAAAGGTCAAATTGACAATAATATGTTTTATCAAATCGTTCAATTAGTTCAAAAACAATTTCAAATTGGAGTTCCACAAGACGCTCAAGAAGCATTTTTATATATAGTTGATATATTATGTAATGAAACATCTATAAAACTTAAAGATAATGAATTAGAAACCATTAAAAAAATATCATCATTAAATTCTTGGTTTAAATTTCAACAATATACTAAATCATTTGTTTATGATGCTTTTTATACTCAATTTCATTTTAAAACTTCAGATAATGAAGATAGATATGAACCTTTATTATCTTTTCAAATGTTATATCAAAATACTTTTAAAGAATCGTTTCAAGAGATGTTTGAAGATAAAGATGTTACAATGTTAGCACCAATTCTTTCAATATATATTATAAATTGTAAACAAATTTCAGCAATAGAAGTATTAGATGATTTTGAATTAACTTGTACTAATGAAATAAAAACAATAAAATTACAATATCATTTTAACTCTTGTATCTTTCATATGGGAAATTATGGAGGAGGACATTATATTGCTGTAATAAAACGTCATAATAAGTTTTTTCTTTGTAATGATTTAACAATTACTGAAATGAAAGATATGAGTATTTTTACAAAGATGTCACCAATGTTATTATTTTATTCTTCTCAATAACTTTCATCTTGTTCTTTATTTTCCATATTCATTTGTCCCATTAATTGAGATAAATCACCACCCATCATTTGAGACATAAGTGGACCCATAGTAGTCATAAGTTGACCGATATCAAGGTCTGGTGATTCAGAAGATTGAGTATTATTTGATATTGAGCCCATTACAGATGATAACATTTCAGACATTCCAGAGCCGCCTGTTAAACCAGATAACATTTGTGTAATGTCAGGTACATTTCCGTCTTTTGTAGTTCCGTCAGGATTAATATTTCCTAACATATTAGACATATTATTTAATAGAGAACTTGCTGGTTCAGTTCCTTCAGTGTTAGGAAGTTCTTGAGTTAATTCTCCAATGATATTTTGAACGCTACCAAGTAATTTATCTAATTTGAGGTCTCCATTTTGAAGACTTTTATTAATGTCTTGATACATGTTCATAAAAGTTCCATTTTTTAACAGGTCAAGTCCAAGTTCTACAGGATTTTTATTTTCGTGATTTTTAAAATTTTCTTGTAATTTTTCAACAAAATTATTTAAAACTTCAGTTTCTTTAGAAGTTTCTTTTTCAGTAGGAACAAGTGCTTCTTTGACTTCTTCTTCTGGATGAATTAAATATAATAAATATTGAAGATGTTGAAAGATGGCAGGTCTCCATTCTTTATTGGCTTTTTCAAAAACTTGTTTAAAGTCAATATAAGTTTTATCACTCATTCTAATTTCAGATGGATTTAATTTAGAAAAGTTTTGTTTAATAATATTATCTTTGTTTGGAAGAAGAAAATTACTAAATAAAGTTACGTGATTTTTAATGATATTTTGTTTAGTAATAGGAGTGTGTTTGCAAACTTTATAATAGTTAAAAATGTTGACATCTTTATCTCCAAACATTCTGTTAAGTTCATTTAAGAAAGATAAGATTTTTGCGAAGATTTTATTATTACTCATTTTATTTTATTGAAGTTGTGTCTTTAACACATTTAAATAAAAAAATTCAATATATAAAAATGTCAGAAAGAAAAATCGTTAAACTTAATGACGTTGTTTCTAATATTACTGAGTTTTCTATGTTTCGTACAAGAGATAATTTAATTAGACCCATTTTTCTTATATATAGCACAGATAAAGAACGAATTAAAAACATAATAGAATATTTAACAAATTGGATATCAAAACCAATAAAAAAAATATGTATAGATATGTTAGATACTTTTAAAGAAGAAGAAATTAACAAAAATAATACATATATATTTAATTTATGTAAATTTGATATTTTTAAAAATGAATCAATTATAAAAAATATAGATATAAATGAAGTAGTAACAAGTTCTATATATAATTTGCTAATAGATAAAGCAGGACCAATGATATTAATAGCAGATAATAGATTTAGTATTCCAACTATATTTACTAGTGTATCTAATGCAATATTTATAGATAATATAAAATCATGGTCAGCGATGATACATTTAGATAAAAATTATGATTATGAGAAGGATGGAGTGTTAGTAATTGATGATATGAATTCTTGGAATCGATTATCACTTTTAAAACAGTTTTAAAAAATTATTTTCTGTTTTATATATTATACAATGACAGACGATTTTGAAAGTTCATTTATGAATCAACCTCTTGCTAAAAGAGTTGAAGAATGCGTTCGTATCAGAAGAAAATACCCTGACAGAGTTCCTATAGTTGTTCAACGTGCAAATGCAAAACTCAAAGATATTGATAAACATAAATATCTAGTTCCTGCTGCAATGACATATGGAGAATTCTTTTTTACAATTCGTAAAAGATTAACATTAAAGTCAGATCAAGGTATTTATTTATTTGTTAATAATACATTACCAAAACATTCTGATTTAATTAGTTTAATTTATAAAGACCATAAAGACAAAGATGGATTTTTATATGTTAAATATGACATTGAATCAACTTTTGGTTAATTTTTTATTATCTTTTTTATTAATTAATATTAATAAAAAATGCAATGCGGTTCTATGCGTATCAAAAAAAGTCTCACTAAGAAATATAAAAAATCAACACGTTCTTCAAAGGGAATTAGACGAGTTCCAGGGTCTCATAAACGCTCAAAAAAACAATCTAAACGTTCTAGTAACAAACGTGGTTCTGTCAAATCTAAATGCCGTCAATGGCTCCAAGATAAAATTAAAAAGAATATGAAAGAACTTAAGAAAGGTAGATGGGTATCAAGAGCTCAAGCTATAGCTGTATCTTATTCTCAAGTTAAAAAATCTCATCCTCAATGTAAAAGATCTTTAGCAAAGAAAAGAACAACTAAAAGAAAATAATTAAATATTTTTTATTATCATTTATAATAAAAAATAAATGTCTTCTTTAATTAAAGATGCTATGTATAGCAGTTTATTAGCACCTTATATGCCACTCTTTAAAATGGCTGGATTAGCTACTCAAGTTATAGTTTTTCTAGTTTTTTTTATATTAAGTATAGTACTATTAGCTGGTTCTTCTAAATCAAAACAAGGAGGATTAATTACAATTTCAGTTTTTATCTTTTTGATGACTCTTGCATTGCCGGCTGTTAAGATTTTACTTCCTCGTAATTTATTATTTATATTTATGGTTGTTTATATTTTATTTTCTATGATTGCAATGATTATTGCTTCATCTAATGAAAAGAAATTAGAAGATGATAAAAAGAAAGGAACAGTAAATGCAAAACGGTCTTCTACTGGAATTTTTATTTTATCTTTATTAGTTGTTATTCCTCTAGTTCTTATTTTTACTGTTTTTAAAGGATCTCCTACAGAATATGTTGTTTCAACTATTATTTAAACATAATGTTTATTTGATGTAAATATAACATCGTCATCTTCCATTAATTTAATTTTAAAAGGACGAACTTCTTCATTTGGAGGTATTTCAAACCAAACATATGGATATTTGTCTCTATAAAGACTACGAATATTTACATCATAAAATTCATTTTCATTAAACTCTAAACGAAACTTTAAATCTCTAACTGAATGTCTACATAATATTTTGCCATTTAATATAGAATGTAATGCCATATCCCATTCGTCATAAACTTCTTTTTCTTTGCTACGTTGATATTCATAATCCCAATCTTCTTCAAAATCCCAATACCATAATCTTGTATATGGAATTAATCCATATTTTGTTAAATATAAAATAACTAATTTACAATTTGTTTCTTTAATTTCATCAGGGTAATCTTTATCGTTAACTTTAATATCACCGCACAATGTTATATCTCCACATTTTTTATTTACTAAAGCAGGAGGATAGTCAAAATATTTAATATATTTACGAGTCTCATTTACAATTTTTAATCCTAGATTATGTAATCTCCATTCATAGTCAGGTTCTAATGAATATTCTTTGATATGATATTTAATAATATCATTTGGAAGAAATTGTTGTAATAATTTATAAGTTTCTTTGATATTTTCTTCTTTGATTCTTTTTTTGATGACGTGTTCTTTAAGCATATCCCAAAAATATTGGTCATCATCATCTTCATCATAACCAACTTGAGTGATGTCATTAATATCTAAATTATCAAGAAATGACTTTACGGTAATCATTGTATAATCATATATAGTTGTTTATTTAAATAATGTTATTAATGTCTAAAAAATATTAATAAAATTATTTCTTTAATAATAATTAAAATGGCATTGACACCAATCTTTAAATATGGACTTTTAGCGTTATTTGCAGCTGCTTTTATAGTATCTTTTTATGTTTCTATCTTTAAATTTAAAGAAGTAACGATTGAAAATAATCAAGAAAAAACTAGATATAATTTTAGCAGAAGTATTGGATTATTTGTAGTAGGTCTTTTTTCTTTACAAATATTTTATAGTGTTTATACTGATAAAGACATCCGTGATTCATTTAAAGAATTATCAGACCAATTAAATAATCTTACTAGAAACACATCAGTAGTAACAGTTGGAAAAGGAATTTAAATAATTTTATTAATATTATTAATAAAATTAACTTTACAAAATCTAAGATTTTGTTATCCCATACGCCACTTATGTTTACAACGTTTGTTAATACACTCAATAAATACAGTTGGAGGTTCGTCGGCACGACGTAATTGAACACTATAAGATTCTGTCTCTTTTCCTTTACATTTAGGACATTCAAAGAGACCTTCAACGACTTCAACTGATAATTGAGATTTCTTAAGTTCTTTCTTAATCTCTTCTCTATAAGGTTCATAAAAATCAGCAGAAAAATTGATTTGATTATTTTTTACTAAATTTAAAATATCAGATAGTTTAAGATTTTTATCAGCTTTTATGTTGATTAAATAATCAATAAGATTACGAAAAGTTTCAATATATTTAAATTTATTTTCAAAATTTTCAATGTCAGAACCAACTGATTGATAAATATATTTTTCAAAAGTTTCAGCATTTTTTTGATTTTCAAGAATATCAAACAAAGATGATATTACTTTTTCTCTTGTCAAATCATTTACAAAATTATATTGTCTATATGTTCCAGGAATTTGATAATATTTTACTTTTAAAGTTCTTTTTTTAGTATATTTAGTAGCTGGTTCTTCTTCAATATTTATTATAGTTTCATCTGTTTCTTCTAATCCTATCTCTTCTCCAACACATTCTTCTATTGGTACTTCATCTTCAAATTCTTGTTGTTCTTCAACTTCTTCATCTTCTTCATCTTCTTCATTATACAATTCATCTTCTTCAGATTCTTCTTCTTCATCATCATCGTCAATTATACGTTCTTCTTTTTCATCATCTTCTAATAATGGGTCTTTCTCGTCGTCTTCAATATCATCTTCTTCAAAGTCAGATTCAAATTCAGAATCAGAATCAGAGTATACAATTTCCTTTTTAGTTTTAACAGGTGCCATTTTTTGATAATTTTGACATAAAAAATATAAAATAAATCATTTAAAAATACATTTGTTTTTTATACAAAGATGGACTTTCAAAATGTATTAAAAGATGTATCTAAACAATGTAACATCATTGTTTCTAGTTTAACTTCACCTGAAGAAAAATTATACATAAATAATATATTTAAATTTTTTATTCAACGTAATACTGGAGAGTTAAATGATAACTTTAAAAATTTATTTAAATGTAATCTTACAGAACCTACATATTATCTTGTTTATCAACTTTATACAATGGTTTATGCGTTCATCACAAATGATGGAAGAACTCCTTTTAGTGAATATTCTAAAAACGATATTGACGATTATATTAAATGGAGTAAAAATAAACCAATCAATCCAGAAGGAAAAATTACCGTTACAATGACAACTTGTAAAAGATTTGATTTATTTCGTAGAACAACCATTAGTGTGTTAAAATATGTAAAAGATTTGAAAGAACATTTATTTGATTGGATTGTTATAGATGATAATAGTTCTGAAAAGATGAGACAACAAATGAAAGAAGAATTTCCTTTTATTACATATATTTATAAAGATATGACAAATAAAGGTCACGCTCGTTCTTTAAATATGTTAATGGATATGATTAAAACACCATATGTAATGAATATAGAAGATGATTGGGAATTTTTCTTTCCAGATAATTATATAAGTAAATTATTAAATATATTAAAAGAAGATAATAAATACGGACAAGCATTAATTAATGTTAATTATGCAGAAGATCTTACAACATATCGTTATGTTAAAGGTTCAACAATGAAATTAGCAAAAAACGGACAACGTTATTTCGTTCATAACTTTTATCAAGGAAAAGAATTAGAAGAAGAAATTAAAAAACTTGGAACTGGAAATTGTTATTACTGGCCTCATTATAGTTTGAGAGTTGGTATTACCCATACTAAAATTTTTAAAGAACTTGGAAAATACAATGAAAAAGCAAAACATTTTGAAATGGAATACGCTCATATATATTATGCAAAAGGATATAGAACTATATTTTTAGATAATGTCTTTTGTTTACATATTGGAAGAAGAACATATGAACGTGATTCAGATATGATTAATGCATATGATTTAAATGAAGAACAGCAATTTGGAGAAAAGATTAAAAAAGTAAAAAATGAAAATGAATTTGCAAAAAGTCTTCAAAATGAAAAATCAACAGAAACAAAAGTATTACCAAAAGAACAAAATATTACAAAAAAAGAATCATCAAGTATTAAACAAGTTGAAATAAAAACTTATGTAGTAAACTTAAAAAGAAGATTTGATAGACTTCAACAATTTTATAAAGATAATTATAATGAACTTTTATCATTTGATGTAGTTGATGCATTTGATGGTAAATATGAAAAACCAACTCATAAAACTATGAAATTGTTTAAATCAAGCGATTATGACTATCGTTGTGGATTAGTTGGATGTGTAGTTAGTCATTTAAGAATTTGGAAAAACTTTTTAAAAGACGTTCATTGTGAATATGCAATTGTAATTGAAGATGATGTAATAGTTCAAAAAGATTTTTCAGAAAAGGTTATTTATCTGATTAATAAATATAAAGACCAATTTGAAGTGATGTTTTTGCATCAAAATCCTTACGGTCAATATAATAAAATGGAATTTCATTCTAAACATAAGATTCCAGAAGCATATTATATGGATAAAGTAAGAGCATTAAAAGAAAATTTAGGAAGTACTGCTTGTTATCTTATAACAAGAAAAGGTGCAGAAAATGGATTAAAACATCTTGAAAAAAATGGAGGTTATAATGGTATTGATTGGATTATGATGAAGACAGAAGGAGAAGGTCATAGAGTAATGTATTCAGTTCCATTTTTAGTTGAAGCACCTTGTTGGAATACCCAGCAAACAGCAGATACTGATATTCAACGAGAGTTTGGAAAAATAAAATGGAGTGATATAGAATGGGATACTTATGAAATTAATTATCTTCAACAATTATTAGTAAAGAGTTTATATAATGTACATGACAAGATTAAACAAGTAACACTAATAATAAAAGTAAATAAATCTGATGATAGTTCATATATAAATGAATGTAGTAAAAATTTAGTAAAAGGATCAGCAGGACGTTTAAATATAATTTATACTAATGTTATTCCTTGGAACAATTTATTAGATGACGTTCATATACTTCCATTAAATACAGTATCACAAGAAGAAAGACAACGATTAAATAAATATGCAGTAAAATGGTATTATACAAATCGTTTATTATATATTTTGCCAGATAAATATGTAACTAAAGAAGTGTTAGAAGATAAAGTATTTAGAGATGATTATTTAAATTTAGTAAAGCCAATGTGATTAATGTTATTTAAGGGGGTGTAATAAAAAGTATAAATGTATAAATACAGTTATACTTTAGTAAATGATGTAAGTGTAATTAAGAAGATAAATGAAACATATTTACCAGAGAATTATAAATATTCATTATGGTTTGAGATTGTAAAGAATTTTCCAAAATATAATTTTGTTTGTAAAAAAGATAATGAAATAGTTGGTTATTTATTAGGTTGTCCTAATTTTTTAGATGAAAAACCAGATGAAATTATATTAATGTCTATTGCAATAGAAAAAGAACATAGAAGAAAAGGGATTGCAAAAAATTTGATTAAATTATTTTTAAGAGAAGTTGGAAAAAAACGTTGCATATTACAAGTTAGAGAGAGTAATAAAGCGATTAAATTATATGAAAGTTTAGGATTTAAAAGTGAAGGACTTCATCAAAATTATTATAAAGATGGTGAAAATGCAGTGATGATGAGTTATCAAAAATAATTTTTTTATATTTTATTAATATAAAGAAATAATAATATGTTTACAATAATGAATAAAAAGACAGATTGGAAAACAATCGTAGAATCACATACACAAGAACTTCAGCCAAGAATTAAAGAATTACAAGAATTAATAAAAAGAGAAAGACCAGAAGGTGGTTATAAAACACTTGATGATATACAACCAGAAACATTAGCAAAAATTAATTGTTTAAAAGAAAATTGTAATATTTTTGATATTCCTTTATTAGAGCAGCTTAAACAAATTATCTAAATAATTTTATAAAATTTATTTATAAAATTAACTTTTAATTGACTTTTGTACACTTTTCATAGTATTCCAAATCAGGATACTGAGTACAGGAACGAGAAGTCCATGTTTTAGGAAGTCCACAACATCCGTTCTTATTAGTCATAGTACATTCATAACAAGGAGTTGACTTACAAGCTTTTTCATAAACTGAACCATCTTGACATTCATTAGAACCTGCAGCTTCAAAGCTTTCAGCCATTCTTATAGTTGCTGAAACTAAATTTGAAGACATTATATTCTTATCATCTGACACAGAATATTCTTCTGAAACCTTTGAAGTTGTTACTGTATACATATAAACATATCGTTGAATATCATTAAAAGTAGGTTGGAATCCATATGTAGAACGATAATAATCCATTACCATTGATACTTGGTTAAAGGTATTATTAACAACTTGATATAATTTTTGGGCCATCGGATTAGTTTCATATCCTTGATTATAATTAATCATAAAACTTCCAGTTTGATTTAATCCCAAGAATAGCATATCAGAATTAACATATACAGTCTTAGTATCATCTTGTTCGGTATGTTGATAAATATCATTAACATTTAAAGTAACACTTCCAAAATGAAGCTTAGAAATCATATTATAATCGCTTGAAAATAAAGAAGAAAACATCAAATCTCTAGAAGTTGCTTCTACTGTTCTGATAGGAGTATTAGTAATCTTAGAAGTTAATAATCCTTCATTTTGTCTAACATCTTTTGTTAAATTAATAGCTAAAATGGTAGTTCCAAATGTTGCAGCAACCATTAAACTAAGGACAGGAATTAACATCCAAATCATCTTTTTATAGTTATTAGATTGTTTTTGAAGGGTAATTAAACCTTGCATAGCTTCATTGATGTCAAGTTCACCATCATTTCCAATGTCAAACTTTTCGACACGTTCTCTAACTTGTGGATTAAGAACACTTAATCTAACCCCTTGTCTCTTATTTTCAGAATTCATTATATGTATAAATATAATAAATTTTATGTTTAAATCATTTTAAAAATCAGACTTAATTAATTTGCTTACAATTTGTCCTCCAGGGTCTTTCTGCCCCAGAAACTGTAGTACATTCTTGCCATTGAGA
>Ga0214921_10010545_pt1 | contig 11407 bp, 12 predicted proteins | sample LL1505_MetaG_FD_177992 | JGI IMG/M metagenome (GOLD analysis project Ga0214921, IMG submission 177992) | Freshwater microbial communities from Lake Lanier, Atlanta, Georgia, United States - LL-1505 | ecosystem: Environmental > Aquatic > Freshwater > Lake | place: USA: Georgia | collected...
TCTGGCGGCGTATTAAATCTATTCTTAACATTCTCACTTGTATTAGCAAAAATCTTATCACCATAAACGAATGCTAAAAATGGTTTATATTTTTTGTCAATGCCATCAAGACCTATTATTAATTTTTTATCAAAATCTTTATTGTATATAATTTCGATAACACTATTTTCTTTATCTATTACACAATTACAAACACTTCCAACCGCACTTGCTCCTTCCTCACCTTCTCCCTCTTTATGTTTGCCACATTTATCACATATTAAACCGCCAGATTGTAGTCTATATTTATGTATTTTTCTAAAATAAATATTAAGTTTTCTTTCAAAATCACACATAATAATATATATATCACACATAAAAAATTGAATTTCAAATAACTAAATATATAGTAATTATATAATAAACAAATGACCGAATCATTTATTAGTTTAAATTTTGATGATGAAAAAAAGAGACTAACAATGCTAACTAATCTTTGTAGAATGCTTGTAAGACGGGGTAATTTAAGTTTTGAGAAATATAAATTAACAAAAGATAAGAAAGAATATGAGAATCCAACATTAGTTCCCCCGAATAATACTATTGATAATGATTTATTTTTGCCATTTATTAAAAAAAGAGATGATACATACACATATACAATTATGCTTGACACACCATTTAAAGATGAGAGACAAGATAGCACTGATTACAATGGTTCAACATTAATAGTAAAAATAATTCCACAAGTAATTAAAGATATTGGTTCTAGTTCTGTTGTGCTTGATTTTTTAAAATTATATAACAAGAATAAAAAAATAATCATATTCGACGGAATGTCGGACAAAGTTCATAATTTGCTAAGCAAAAAGAAAAATCTTGAAGTGTTTGACAAAGATTATTTAATGATTGATTTGATGTCAATGATATTCGCTCCAATAAATTGCAGTTTGGTTACGTCAAATGAGATAGCACATATTATTGCTCCTAAATTACCCAAGATTTATGAAAATGATCCATTAGTAAGATATTACAATGGAAAGAAAAATGGTATAATTAAAATAATTAGACCAAGTTTAAATAATAGTATTGAGACTGTCTATAAAAAAATTATAGAGTTTCGCTCTGTTTTTTAGTTAATCATAAATTTTTTATTCATTATTATTATTATTATTAATGATTAGACCTGATAATCCTATCAAAATATATAGTCCATATTCAATTAAAGTTGATTCATACATTGAAAAATATGGTGTTATAGATAAATTAACATTTTTAGAATTTGTTGGTAATATAGAACATAGTTTAACGAATATTGTTGAGACATTATTTGACAGTTCATTAGCAAAAATATAAGATATCAAGCTACAAATATTTAATATATTAAAAAATATTGGTGTTGTCGGTGAAGCAGAAAAAGACTTATATATGAGATGTAATGATTTTTTTTATTATGGTGATAGATATGGTTTTAATATTCCCACTCCTAAAGGTGAATCAAGATTTAGCATTAAGAGTAATTTTATAAAATTATACATATCAAAAAATGCTTTATAGTATTCTGGAAGTGGTTGGTTTATTATCTAATCCTATTATATGCCATATTTTAGGAAAAATGATATAAACATTTTATTTATACATATACCAAAAACAGGGGGTTCGTCGATTGAAATTTATTTTTCACAAAAATATGATATACCATTAAATTATAAATCATTATTTTATTATTATCCTATACAAAGAAAACTAAAAATTAACTCAACACTGCAACATATTACTTATAAAACTATTTACAAATATAAAAAAGAACTAAAAATTAAATTTAATAATATCAAAATAATAACAATTGTAAGAAATCCTTATGAGAGAATTATAAGTGATTTATTTTATTTAAACAAAATTGATATAAAAACAAAAAAGAAAGAAGTATTTACAATAATACAAAATTATTTAACAAATAAATATTTAGATAATCATAATATTCCACAGTATAAATTTATCATAGACAAAAATAGAAATATTATTCCTGATTTACATATTTTACATACTGAAACTTTGACAGCAGATATGAATGAATTGGGTTTTGATGATTTTAATGAATTTAAAAATTCTAATCCTAATAAAATTAATTATTACAAATATCTCAATAACGATTCTATACAACTTATAAATCAATTTTATGATAAGGATTTTAGTTTATTTGGGTATGAAAAAATTATAGTATAATAAATATTTTATGTATGTTTTTTATATGACAAAATATAAAAAACTTTATATCAATTTAATCAATAATCTAAAAGGTGGTGGAAAGAAATATCTAATAATGTTAGATATAGATGAAACACTTGGAGAATTTCATTTACAATATGAATTTATTGCTACAATGATTGAAAATTTTATATCAAGTGTTGAAACTAAAAATAAATTACATCAGGAATTACTAAGAACATATTTTATTAGACCAGACCTAATTGAATTTATGAGAAGATTAAAAAGTTTTGTTGATATCAATCCAGAAACAAAAATCATAGTATTTACTAAAAATTGTGATGATGGTAAATATCCAGGTTATATTAGTAATTTAGTGAAAAACTTAGAGATAATATGTAATTGTGTTGGATTAATTTATAAAATTTACTCAAAACAGGAACAATACAAAGATATGTTTATAATAGAACAAGATTTGGGAATTAGTTTTGATAAAATAATAGTTTTTGAAGATAGACAAGAAAATGTCATTCATAAAAGTAAATCTATTGTTTTCACAAATATCACACCTTATTTTATTTACTTAGATTATATAACTCTGCGAAATATTTTTAAACAAATAAAGTCAATAATTGACAGTGAAAATAAGGATAAAACTCCAGATGAAATACAAAAAATAAATATTAATTTCAAAATCTATATTTCAAACCAATTCAAACAAAATAACGATGATTATACATATTTTGAAACATATTATACAAATAAACCGATTGATACCAAAAACCCATTATTTGTTGAATATAAAAATAAGCATTCATTTGTTTTGCTGAAAAATGCTACATTATTACAACAAAAACAAATAATAAGTTTATTAGAAATAGCACAAAATATAAATTATGATAATGAGTTAGTGAGATGTTTTGATGAGTTAGGAAAAGATGATGAAATTATTGATTTATTGTCAAATTGTGATTTATTAAAATTATCACATTATGATGATTTATTACAAAAATATCCACGTTTTGAAACTATAATATTAGATAAATACAAAAAAGAATGTTATAGTATAATAAATAACACAATACAAAAAGATAATACATTGCCATTAATTTATTGGCAAGAATTTTATTATTTATTTTTTATTGCTTATCATTTGGCAATTATACATTATAGCGATAATTCAATCATTGTTGGTTTGGGTGAATCACCAAATAAATTAATTTTTACACAACAATGTATGTTTGCGGAATTAGATAAAACTAAATTTAGAACTTATCCACAAAATTTAAGTTTTATAGAAATGCCAATTTCGAATATATGTGATAGTCTTCTTGGTGAAAAATTTATTGATATTGATAAAGTAATAACAGAAGACATATTACGAAATCCTAAATATGTAGATGAAACAATACAAACACATAAAGAAAATTATATAGAATTAATAATAAGTGATATTACAAAGGAAGATTTTAATGTAAGATTAACACGATTTAGTGATTTATCAATGAAAAATAGTATGTTATTAAATACACATCTTAAACGATATGGATTAAGTCCAGATATTATAATTTCTAGCATTGGTATTGTTAAAAAAGAAATAATTTTTGTTGATAGAACAGAATCAATGTCATCAATTGTTTGTTTTATATTTGGTTTGTATGGAAATATGAAATTTCATAATTACACAGATGAAGAGATGGTGAGTGTAATTAATATTATCAAATTTGTTGGTTTTGATGGAGATTATGACTCACGATTAATGAAACAGTTTAAAATTGATTATGTTAATACAATAATAAAATCTTTGTTTAAAATTAAAGATGATAATAAATTTAAAATTTATTATTTACGAGGTAATGAATTTACACACCCCGGATATATTGGATTAATAAATAAAATTATTGAAAAATTAAAAGAAATTAATGTGCCATTTGTTAATATGGATAATAGTAAGATAACAGATCTAGACCTAATAAATTATTTAACACTAACACTAAATATTCCATACAAAATAGTAAATTATTTATCATTACCAGAAAAATATAATATTGGTTCTAGATGTATTGCTAAATTTAATATTGGCAAAGAAGATTTCACACAAAATAAAAATAAATTAATGTTATTATCAAATGGCGAGGGTGTAGCATCTTGTAATTTACATAGAAGTATTATTATTTACACAATTAAAAAATGTATTGATAAAATTATCTCAATGATTACAAGTATTCATAAAATTAAACCAATCATATTTAGTAATTTGCGAATAAATAAAACTTTTATAGATATATTTAATAAAACACCTAAAGAATTAAATAATTTAAAATTTAGAGCAAATACAGTTGTCTCATTTATAACTCATATTTTTGGTTCAAATGGTATTATGTTAGAAGATACTATTTTTAGTGATGATAATTATGTTCTTCCAATATAAAATATTAATCTAAAATATTCTCATCATTGTCAAATGCTGTCTCAATTTTCTTTTCTTTCTTTTGTAAAATAAAATCTATTTCATCATCCAGTCTATTTGTTAGTTTATTATTAGTATTAGTATCATTAAAATCATTCCATTTAATTTTTGCTTTTTCCTTTTCTTCCTCCTCATCTTTAATATTATGAATTTCTCTTAATTTTATAGCATTCTCCATTTCTTTTTGCTTCAATATTCTAATTTCTTTTTCTTTAATTTCTTGATTTTTTATTGCTAAAAATCTTTTTAATAATGTTTTCTCAATAACATCATTTGTTGTTTTTATTTGTTTGACAAGTGTCTTTTTATCACATCTAATTTTCACATTCATTTTATAAATTTATATATGAAAATATTATTTGCTTTATAAACATTCTATTATTTTTAAATAATATCTCATATCCAACATTGAATTATCTCCATTAGACAATTTTTTACACGAATGTTCGTAATCATTTTCTATATTATCATAAATATTACAATGTTCTATATATTCTTTTATTCTATTTTCTATATTTATTATGAAATCCAAATAGTAAGTTTCTAAATCTTTATGATTTTCTAAATCTTCTAAATGAATCATAATACAACACATGTATTTTAGTTGCTTGTTGGTAAAATATTTTTTCTTGATTAATTTTAATCTATTTATAATATCATCTCTTGTGTATTCTTCCCAGTCTGTTATATCAAAAATACCTATATTTATACTTGCTAATAAGGCATTATCATATCTCTCAAGTTTTTTAAATGATTGTATTATTTTTAGTTTATTACATAATACATTCTTTATATCACGAATTTTGTCTATTACTTTTTCTTTATTTGTGTATTTGAATACTTCTAAAAAGTCTGTTATCCTCTTAAAATAAATATCTCTTAAATATAATAATAAACTAATATTGTAAGAATCAAAATAATTTAAGTTATGAAAATTAAGTATTAATTCTAAAAAGTTTTCAATATGATATGTTTTAAATCCTTTGCTACATAATTTTTGTATAGTAGCAATATATCGTGTTTCACTAATATATCCTTTTATCATAGCAACATAATACAATTTATAAATATGTTTATATGTATTTTTGACATTCATAATATAAACTAAATATATTTATTGTGTATGTTTTAATCCTCACATATTGTGAGAGCGTTCATATACGCATCAGCAAATACATCTATATCGATACTAATATTGATAAAATTATATATTTCATTTGTATTGACAAATTTAAAATCTTTTATATTTTCAAATACTTCTTTCCAGTCATCATTAGAAACTTGAAGAATAATACTACAAATATTTATTTGTTTCAAATCATAAGTAATTTTTTTAAGAAGCAAAGTAAGTTCAACAGGTTCAGATAATGTTATTTTCTCAATACTGAATAAAGCATTGCTATTTAAAATATCAAGTTCAATAATAATCTCGTGAGAACCCAAAACACTTTTATAGTTTATGACATTCATTTTATTATATATAATTGTAGTGTTTTATAATTTTAGTTTTCAATTTTTTGTGTTGATATTAACAAATGAAATAAACAATACTATAATAATATTATGGAAAATTCTTACAATGAAAGACTTGGATTTTTAGGATTGGTTTCAAAAGATTTTACTAAATTGAAAGAGTCAATTAACATTTATATTAATAGTTCTCTTGTTCTAAGAAAAGAAATAAGAACTGACAATAATCCTCAATCGTGTATGGTTAAACTATTACGAGACTCATTAATGTGTAATTTATTTTTGCGTTTTATTGGATACAAACTATTAACAGCAGAAAACTATGATGAATGGGACAGTTTAGATGCCAGATTAAATAAATACATAAGTAAATATTTTAATGATACAAAATTTAATGCTAAATTATTTCAATTATATGAATTTTATAATAACAAAAATAATGAATATTCTATGTATCTTTCTAAAATGATTACTAAATGTAATAATACAATAGAAAATAGTGATACATTAAAAATGATAAAAATTCACGAAACAAAAATAACAAATATTTTAAGTTCATACAAAACTATTACTATTGATAGACAATGTTTTGACAAATCATTAGTAATAAAGAGTGAAACTGATGATAATAAAAAAATAAAACTTAATTACGCAAATTATATAAATTTGATTGGCACGTGTAATGATATTAAAACCAGACAATATATTGAAAATATTATGTTTTCACTTTCCGAAAGTGCTATGATTGATTTTTCAAAACTTATATTATGTAGAAAATTACTTGCTAATGAAGCAAAATATCCAACATATTTTCATTATATTAGAAAAAATATGACATCAAATGATGATCATATTAAAGAATTAATATCAGGAATAAACAAACATATTGACAAAAAATTAGTTATTATGCTTGACAAAATAAATAGACCAGATAATATGAAACTAATGAATTGTGATATTTATAAGCATATTAAAGACAACAAAAATACTGATACTTTTGAATTATCAAGTGTAATAACAAGTTTGATAAAAATATTAGAACAATATTTTTCTATACAAATGAAACAAACAAAAAATATTGCGAATAAGTATGAAATGTATGAAATATACATCCATAATAAACTTATGGGAAGATTATTTTTAGATATTGCTTTTAATATTAATAAAAAATTAGTAAATCCATTAGCAATGCTTATGACGGAAAGTCTAGAAATAAATATTAATAATAAAAATAATAATCCAGTTCCAGAAATGATGATTATTGGCAATTACAAACCTTCAATTACATATAATGAAATTATGATTTTATTCAAAGAATTTGGGAATATTGTTAGTAATATTTGCTATAAATCAAAAGTAGGTTTATTAAATTATGATGAAGAATATACAAACTTTTTTCCTTTACTATTTGAATACATAGTATATGATACTAACACAATTAAAATGATTATCTCCAATGATAAAAAATATAATAATATCAAAAATATTTCAGTAATGATAAACCATATTTTATTGTCAAGAGATATTGAAATTTGTTATGGACTAAAAATTAGATGTATTAATGCGAAATTCGACCATCTATTACATAATTCATTGTCATTATTAAATATAATTACAAAAGCAATAGAAACAAAAGGACACGCAAAAGAAGAAATATTACAGACATACAAAAATATATATACAGAATTTATGTCTCCATTGTCTAAATATTTTCAAACAGAAATAGAATGTATAGACCCCCAAGTTTTAATGCAACAAATAAGTGGATATCAAGGTCAATGTTATGCTAAATTAATGAATGAAATTTTAGCGTTTGGATGTTATTGGTTAATAATTAATAATAAGAAGAAAAATATAGTTGATTTATTGATACACGACGGAATAACACCAATTAATATAATAATAAAAAAAATATTAACACTTGACAATAATGATGAAAGTATTGATCATTATTTTAATTTATTCATAACAGAAGTAATAAAAAGTAATGTAGCAGATGATACTGTTACTGACACAGCACAATATTTTGAAGATATTTATGGTGATGATGACTCTGCTGACGTTATTGAGATTAGAAAAATCTAAAATTATTATCCCAACAATAAAATGAATGACTATATATTATAAATGATAACATCACTTACAATGAAAATTATAATAATAACAATAATAATTTTACATTGTGTATCAATATATATAGCACATACTAATGGCAAGAAATTTTATAATGATAGAAAGAATAAAGAGAAAGTTGAAACAAAAATTTATGATATTGCCCACAAATACTTGCCAAAATGTGATGCTGACAAAATAGGAAAAATAGAGACAATGATGAATGTTTTTATGTATTTGCCCTTTTTATGGAAACCATCAATGATATACGATTATGTTTCACATATTATCCCATTATATTTATTTAGAAGCATAACAACAATGACAACAATCTTACCAAAACACAAAGCTTGTGATGATAATGAATTTAAATTTTTTAATTTTTTAAATGGACATTGTTATGATAAAATGTTTAGCGGACATTATGCGTCTGTTATGATAATTTCTTTATTAATGAATAGAGAAAATATTGATACAAAAATAATTTTGATGTATAACATAATGTCTATATTTTTAATATTGGTGACAAGAGGACATTATACCATAGATGTAATTATGGGTGGTTATATTGCGGCTACGGCGTTTATGCTAAATATTAATCTTGATTTTATTCAAAATATTGTTGAGACGAATTAAATTATTACTTAATATAAAAATAAAAATAAAACCTATATATGAATTATTAATATTGAACGCTTCAATTTTTTTAGCAAGTGTATTTCCTTTTTTGATATTCTCGTGTGATACAAATACATTGTCAATAAAAATATGTTTATACATTAAAATACACCAAATAACTGTTATAACTAAACAAACTATTTTATTTTCTATCACTAACCATAACCAATATACAATCATACCCCAGAATAACATATCAGAAACAGAATCAAATTTATTTCCAATATCACTTGTTTTTTTGTATTTTCTTGCTACTGCTCCATCAAGACAATCTGCCAACCATCTAAAAAATAATAATACTCCTACTTTTAATTTACTATCACTATATATTAAATGATATAAAATCATAAAATTTAGAACCATACCAGACATTGTTATCCAATTTGGTTCAATATTTTCAAAAAAATCTGTATTATCGATTATTTTGTTGGCAATATAATCATCTATCTTTATATTATCGATTAACATATTATTATCATATATTTTTCATATCATAATATTTGAAATTTTTTTATTAGCATTGTCGATATTATTATTAAGATAAAATATAAATATAAAAACTAAATATGAATTATTAACCAAAAAAGCAACTAATGATTTATATGGCGTTCCCCCTTGTTTGATATTATTATGTGTATCAAATAATTTTTCTGTAAAAATAGTATTATAAATTAGTAAAATCCAAATAACACTTATTATCAAACAAAATATTTTATTATCAATTTTAACCCATAACCAATATAAAATAATAATATAAAACATCATATCTGATAAAGTATCTAATTTGAGACCTAATTTACTTGTTTTTTTATATTTTCTTGCTACAGCTCCATCAAGACAATCTGCTAACCATCTCAAAAATAATATTATCCCTAAATTTATTTTATTGTCATCATAAACTAAATTATATAATATTCCAAAATTTAGCATCATACCAGACATAGTTATCCAATTAGGATCAATATTTTTGAAAATATCTGTATTATCAACTATTTTATTAGCAATAAAATCATCTATCTTAATCTTATTAGATAACATATTATTAACAAATATAATTTATTACATACTGGTATAATTTATATATTGTAAGTATATAAGAATGACAATACCTAAAATAATACATCAAATATGGATGCAGACTGATAAATACATACCTGAAGAATATATTGCGTATGTTGCTAAGAATAAACACCTAAATCCAAATTTTACATATATGTTTTGGGATGAAATAAAAATTCTGGAATTAATTAAAAATAATGAAGAATTTATGAAGACTTATTATTCTTTTAGTTATCTACATCAAAAAATAGATTTTGCTAAATATATTATTTTATATCTTTATGGTGGGATAGCGATTGATATGGATGCTTTTACAGTTCAAAATTTAGACAAATTATTTGATTTATTAAAAGATTATGATGTGGCAATGTCATTATCAAATTTTAATATGCTAGAGAGTTACACAATGTGTAGGCAATCAAAATGTATTAATAATGGGATTATTATAAGTGCTCCTAATGCTGATTTTATGAAGACTGTAATTAACACAATAATAAATAACAAAAATGATACAAATACATTTATGCCAAGAATATATCAAATAACAACAACAACTGGGCCAGTTTTTATTAATAAACTATTTAATGAATATAAGGGAATTTCAAAAATAAAAATTCTTGATTATGAATATTTAGAACCTTGTGTGAGAAGTAATTGTAATGAAACTGAGAATACATATATAAAACATATTCACAGTAATACTTGGATTAATAATAATTTGGTATCTATTGCTGATTTCTATCTTAAAAATAAAATATTATCGTACATCATAATTTTAGCAATAATATTCATATTATTATTTGTAATATATAGATATGTGTTTAAAAAGAAAAATTGAAAATATAAGTCTATATTATATCATTTAATACAGATTAATGCTAAATATGAACATTAATAGTATGTCTAAATTTCAATTAGAAGAACTTTTGTTTAGTTTTGGTGATGTTGTTACCAATATCGAAGACAGTAATAATTGTCCCAATTGCGGTCAAAATGATTTTATTGAAGAACGCAAAATAGGACGTATTATTTGTAGATGCGGTCAAGTCATTGGCGACTTATATGACTTGCGCCCAGAACAAACAATAAGCAATGATAGAGAAGAAAGAACAAATAATAATATAATATACAATGAATTATTGCCCCAATCAACAATGATGACAAATTCAAATCTAAAAGGAACAATGTTAAAAATACAAATTTGGAATAGTATGCCATCAAAAGAAAGGTCAAATAATATGATGTTCAAAAAAATTAAAAAAGTTTGTGAAACATATAAAATATGTAAAAAGATTGAGGAAGAAGCAAAAATTATGTTCAAAAAAGTGAGCGACTCTATTCACAAAGAAGGAAAAAATAAAGGCAAAATGATTATTACAAGAGGAAATAACAGAAAGGGAATTGTGGCGTCTTGTCTTGCTGAGGCGTGTG
>Ga0214921_10010546_pt1 | contig 11406 bp, 9 predicted proteins | sample LL1505_MetaG_FD_177992 | JGI IMG/M metagenome (GOLD analysis project Ga0214921, IMG submission 177992) | Freshwater microbial communities from Lake Lanier, Atlanta, Georgia, United States - LL-1505 | ecosystem: Environmental > Aquatic > Freshwater > Lake | place: USA: Georgia | collected 2015-05-28
GACCAGCCCGGCATCCCCCTAGACAACCGCCTCTGGAGCCGCCAGTTGCAACATTTCCTGCGGGAGGTGGTGCAGGCGCCGGCGGTGCTGGTGGGCAATTCCATTGGCGGCCTGGTGGCCCTCACCACCGCCGTATTTGCCCCGGAGCTGGTGCAGGCCCTAGTGGCTGCACCGCTGCCGGATCCCACCCTGCTGCTGCCCCTACGCCGGCGGCGGGCCCCCTGGCGACGGCGCCTGCACCGCTGGCTGGTGCAATTCTTCACCTGGCTGGTGCCGTTGCGGCCCCTGGTGGCCCTGCTGCGCCAGCCCTGGCCCCTACGGCTGGGCATCGGCAGCGCTTACCACCGCCCCCACCGCATCGACGCCGAGCTGATTCGCTTAATCCAACGGCCCGCCAGCCGCCCCACCGCCGCCCGCGCCCTGGCCGGCATGGTGCGCGGCATGGGGCTGCGGCCCGCCCAGGCCACCGCCCCGGCCCTGCTGCCGCGCCTAAGCCAGCCGTTGCTACTGCTTTGGGGCCGCCAGGACCGGCTGGTGCCCCCTGCCATTGCCCAGCAGGTGCTGCAACGGGCCCCCGCCGGCCTCTGCCAATTGGAATGGCTGGAGGAGCTCGGCCATTGCCCCCACGACGAGGATCCCGAACAGTTCAACCGGGTGCTGCTGCGCTGGCTGCGGCAACCGCCCACCGGCGCGTAGGTTTGGCGGGGCCCTGGTGAGGCAATGAAGCACACCCTTTCGGTGTTAGTGGAAGATGAATCCGGCGCTTTGAGCCGGATTTCAGGCCTGTTTGCCAGGCGCGGTTACAACATCGAAAGTCTGGCCGTGGGTCCCACGGAACAGGGCGGTGTTTCGCGGCTCACCATGGTGGTGGGCGGCGATGACCGCGTGTTGGAGCAGATGACTAAGCAACTGCTCAAATTGGTGAATGTGTTGGAGGTGATCGACCTCTCCACAATCCCTGCGGTGGAACGGGAGTTAATGCTGTTGAAGGTAAAAGCCAACAGCGAAACCCGCGGGGCGGTGTTTGATCTGGTGCAGGTATTCCGCGCCAAAGTGGTGGATGTGGCCGATGGGGCCCTCACCCTCGAGGTGGTGGGCGACCCCGGCAAGCTGGTGGCCCTGGAGCAGCTACTGCGCCCCTTCGGCATTCTCGAAATCGCCCGCACCGGCAAGGTGGCCTTGCAACGGGCCTCAGGGGTTAATTCGGAACTACTGAAACTACTCAGCTCCGATTCCCACGTGCCCGCCTGAGCTGAAGGCGGGCCTAGGGCTTCACCACTGCGGCCTTGAGCAGCCGTTCCCCCTGGCTGATCTGATCAACCACGGGCATCCCTTCGATCACATGGCCAAAAACGGCATAGCGGCCGTCCAATTCCGGTAGATCATTGAGGGCGATATAGAACTGGGCACTGGCCGAGTTTGGATCCTGGGAGCGGGCCATGGCCACCGAGCCCCGGAGGTGGGGCAGGGCCAACTGCTCACTAACCCGGGCGCCGCTCAGGGGCGTGCCATACCTGGGGCTGGCTTCGTTCTTAAATTTCACCTCCAAGGGGATATAGCGCGGGGCACCACTGGCTGGATCCAGAAAATTGCCAGAGCCGTACTGACTCACCGGCACATTCGCTTGACTGCTTTGGGGGTCCCCGCCCTGGACCACAAAGGGGGTGGGATCCTTCACCACCCGGTGAAAAACAGTATTTGTGTAGGCACCACGCCGCACCAGATCAAGGAAATTGCCGGCGGTTAGGGGGGCATCCTTGCCATCTAGCTCGATCAGCACCTTGCCCTTAGCAGTGGTTAGCAGCACCCGGGCCGACCCCTGTAGGCAAGGGACCGAGCTCTGGCCACAGCCGAGATCGCTATGGGCGGCGGGCGCAGTGCAAGCAGGCAAAAGCCCTAGGGCCGCCAATAGGCCCAGGGTGCCTGCAAATCGCACCAACCATTGGGGCCAGTTCATACGCCCTCCAGGGGCACCCCGAGGTAACGGGCCAGCTCGGCACCACTGCGTTCCAGTTCAGATAGGGCCACCGGTTCGCCCACCTGGGTAAGGGGCAGATCCCGGCGACCGCGCAACTTGAGGGCGAGGCGGCGGCGGGGGTTGAGGCCATCACGCACCTCCACCTTCACCGAGAGCACCTCAGTGCAAGGAATCGTGAAACTAATCAGCTGGCGGAAACCACGGCGGCGGATTGTGATTGCATCGGCCCCCTTATCGAAATAATTACTGCCGGCACCCACGTCTATGCCAATAACAGCCCAGAGATAACTGGCCAGCAGCACGGCGGCGATGCCATAGGCGCCCATCACTAGGCCCTGGGGCACCCAAACCAGCGCAGCGGGGTGCCCCACCGGCAACAGGTCCTTGCCGAAATAACTGGAGGCACTGGTGAGCAGGAAGCCCAGGCCACCGATAGACACCAACACTGCCATCAGCAGATTGGACAGCCGGCGGGAACCAAGCACCTGCTGGTCAATGGGGTCGGCCATGGGTAGCCCGGTAAGAACAGCTGGCATCCTGCCGGAACGGGGCCTGGCAGGAAAATGTCAATTATGAATAAATACTTAGAACCCTTTGATGCCAAAGGATTTCAGCCCATTTCCATTTGCCTCAGTAGCCAGGTAAACGTTGTTACGATCGCGCGGTAACCGACCTCTCAGCGGGGATTCCCTCGCGCATCTCTCCGATGACGATTGCTGTAGGGCGGGCGCCGGCAGGCCGGGGATGGTTCGACGTCCTCGATGACTGGCTTAAGCGCGACCGCTTCGTGTTTGTGGGCTGGTCCGGCCTCTTGCTATTCCCCACCGCCTACCTGGCGCTGGGCGGCTGGCTCACCGGTACCACCTTTGTGACCTCCTGGTACACCCACGGGATTGCCAGCAGCTACCTGGAAGGCTGCAACTTCCTCACCGCCGCGGTTTCCACTCCGGCGGATTCCATGGGCCACAGCCTGCTGTTGCTTTGGGGCCCTGAGGCCCAAGGTGATTTCGTGCGTTGGGTTCAACTCGGTGGCCTCTGGGCCTTTGTGGCCCTCCACGGCGCCTTCTCCCTGATCGGCTTCATGCTCCGTCAGTTTGAGATCGCCCGGCTGGTGGGCATCCGCCCTTACAACGCCATCGCCTTTTCTGGCCCGATTGCGGTGTTCGTGAGTGTTTTTCTCATCTACCCCCTCGGCCAAAGCAGCTGGTTCTTTGCCCCCTCCTTTGGGGTGGCGGCAATTTTCCGCTTCCTGCTCTTCCTCCAGGGTTTCCACAACTGGACCCTGAACCCCTTCCACATGATGGGGGTGGCCGGCATCCTTGGCGGCGCCCTGCTCTGCGCCATCCACGGCGCCACGGTGGAAAACACCTTGTTTGAAGACGGCGACGGCGCCAACACCTTCAAGGCGTTTGAACCCACCCAGGAAGAGGAGACCTATTCCATGGTCACCGCCAACCGCTTTTGGAGCCAGATCTTTGGGATCGCCTTCTCCAACAAGCGCTGGCTGCACTTCTTCATGTTGTTTGTGCCGGTGATGGGTCTTTGGACCAGCAGCATCGGCATCATCGGCCTAGCTTTGAATCTGCGGGCTTACGACTTTGTGAGCCAGGAGATTCGCGCCGCTGAAGATCCTGAATTTGAAACCTTCTACACGAAGAATATTCTTCTAAACGAAGGTCTGCGGGCCTGGATGGCCCCGGCTGATCAGCCGCACGAAAATTTCATCTTCCCTGAAGAGGTTCTGCCCCGGGGTAATGCCCTTTGATAAGGAATAAGTTGGATTTATCCACTGATTTCTGTTCAATTTGATTAGCCAAGGCGCCCACAAGGCGCCTTTTTTATTGGTTACAGTGGATTCGTTCTGCTAGCAGTGGGGTGGCAGCGAAGGTGCCCGCACCGGATCTGCCGAAGGCTCCGCCGGCTAGTGCTTTCCCCCCAAGGAGGAGGTGCCCGTGTCTCACAGTTGTTCTATTCAGGGTCTGCTGATCGCGGAGAAGGCCGCCTGATTCAGGCATCGTCTTCCTGATCAAACGGTTCCGCGCCAGAGCGGACCCGGCGAGAGCCCCCGGTGAGCCTGATCCCCTTGGATCGGTGCCCGCCGGGGGCATCGTTTATGGGGCCTTTGGCCCTTGCCCAGCTAGCGGCAGGGGCACCACATAGTCAGGTTTAGCCATGGCCGGGGGCTTAATCCCTGTGCCGAGCAGCTGGCGCAGCTGGGTTTTTACGGGGCCATCTGGAAAGGGGTTGTAGTTTTCGATCCAGTCCCAGGAGCCCACCACGGCGCTAGCCCCCTCTTGAGCTAGCTCCGCCAGCAGCGGGGCGCTGGGCCCATCGGGCTGTTGCAGCCAGCCCTGGCGGCCGCTCAGGTAAAGCAGGGTGGGGTCCCCGCCGCTAACGCTGAGCACAGGCCTGCCCGCCGGGGTTTCCCGCCGCACCCGTTGGGCCAGGGCCCAGGTGGGATTGCCCACGGGATTTTCCTTGGCCCAATAATCCAGGCTCAACACCGTGAGGCTGGTGAGCAGCAGCAGCCCCAGGCCCAGGCGCAGCAGCAGCTTGCCCCTGGATTTGGCGGCCCCCCAGAGCTGCCCCCAGCCCTTGCCCATCAGCGGACAGGCAAATAGCAGCAGGGGCAGCTGGTAGTACTCATGGATATGGCTGGAGCTGGGGGCTACGGCGCCGGCCAGCAGCACGGCCCCTAGGCCCAGGGGCAGCAGCCATTCCTCTGGCCGGCGCCGGGGTAGGGCGAGGCCCAGCAGCAGCAGCGGCAGCCCCAGCACCGCAAGGCCCCGCACGCTGGTGCGCAGCAGGATGTCGCCCCAGTAGCTGAGGCTGAGCAGGTCAGCCCAGCTGTAGCGGGCGGCCTTGGCGCCCCAGAAGCCAAAGCTCAGGCCGGTTTGCAGGTAGAGCTGGTGGGCGTGGCTGTACCAGCCGGCGGTGGCGGCCAGCACCAGCAGGGCCGTGAGCCAAAGCCCCGGCTGGCGCCAGAGGCGGGGGCCGTAGCGACACCAGCCAATCCAGAGCAGCGGTAGTCCCAGCCAGAACAAAGGCAGCACCTTGATCAGGGCGGCGCCGCCGAGGCCGAGACCCCCCAGGGCCAGATCTCGACGGCGCCCCGATTGGCCCCAGGCCAGGCCCCGTTCCAGGGCCAGGGCGCTGCAAAACAACAGCAGCGCCTCCGGCTGCACCGTGCGGCCGTAATACACAGACAGGGGCAGCACCGCAAAGAAAAATGCCCCCCACCAGCCGGCCTCCCGGCCCAGCAGCCGCTGGCCCAGCCGTTGGATCAGCCAAAGGGCGCCAAGGCTGCACACCAGCGACAGGGCCCGGGCCAGCCATTCATGCACGCCAAAAACGTTGTAAAGCAACGAAACGGCATAGGAATAAATCGGAAAATCGGTTTCGGCAAAGCCAGGGCCGGCGCCCCCCCAATCCACCTGGGGCAGCCAGATCGGCAGCTGCTGAGCATGGAAATTACGGGCCAGGGCGGCGGTGTCTGCCTGGCGCCAGCTGTGCACCCCCAGGATCGGCGCCTGCAGGTTCACCAGGCGCAGCCCCAGGCCCAGCAGCAATGGAAGCCAATGAAGAAGGCCCAACGGTGAGAATCAGCCGCACCACAACTCCCACTGAACCATGCAGAAGCCTGATCCCGCGCTGCGGCAGGTGGGGGCGGTGGCGGCGCTGTTTTTCGCCCTGGGGCTGGGCCTGCAGCTCTGGCGCCTGGAGGGACTAACCGCCAGTTTTGACCAAGGGTTGTTCCTGCAGGAGCTCTGGTCGGGGGGCCAGGGGCGCTTTTTTGAAAGCACCCTCTCCTCGGAGCTGTCGGCGGCGGTGAAGTTGCAGGGGCAACTGCCCCAGTTGGGTTATTTGCACAGCAGCCAGCACCTCAATCTGCTGACGCTGCTGTGGATCCCGCTGGTGGCTTTGCTGGGGATCTATGCCCTGCCCCTGGTGCAGGTGGGTTTGCTCACCGCCGCTGGCCTGGTGTTGTTTGCCCTGGCCCGGGAGCAGGTGGCGGCGCCCATCGCGGCCCGCATTTGCTTTGCCTACTTCGCCTCGGTGACAGTGATCGGGCCGCTGCTGGAAAACTTCCACGACCTCTGCAGCATCCCGCTGCTGGGGTTTTTGCTGATCTGGGCGCTGCTGCGGGGCCAGGGGTTTTGGGCCCTGGGGGCCGCCGTGCTGATCACCCTGGTGCGGGGTGATGCGGGCATTCTCAGTTTCGGCATCGGTGGCTGGGCGCTGCTGCGGCTAGGGGGCCGCCGCCGCCTTTGGGGCCTGGCGGTGTTGATTTATTCCCTGGTTTACGTGGTGCTGGTTACCGCCTGGTTGCAACCGCTGTTGGGGGCCGATGTAAACGACCGCTTTATGAATGAGAAGTTTGGCCAGTTCCTGCAGGGACGCTCCGGGGGCACCCTGGAATTGCTGGCGGTGATGCTGCGCCAGCCGGGGTTGTTGCTGCAGGAGCTGGTGTCACCACCGGGCCGCAGCCTCGAATATCTGCTGGCACCGATGCTGCCCCTGGCCCTGGTGCCGCTGCTTTCCATTGATGGGTGGCTGTTGATTGCTGCGCCCCTGTTTGTGGCCCTGGCGGCCAAGGGTTTCAGTGCCCTGGCCACCACCCTGCGCTATGTGCTTTATCTAGCCCCGGGGGTGTTTGCCGGGGCGGCCCTTTGGTGGCACTCCCACCCGGAGTTGTTTGAGCGGCGCTGGTTTAGGCGCTGTTGGACCGGGGCGATTGGCCTGTCGTTGGTGCTGGCCATTTCCGCCAATCCCCACCAAAGCTTTTCGGCGCTGATCCCAGACAGCATCAAACCCTGGGCCCAGGCGGGAATACCGGAACAATGGGCCCGGCGTCAGGCGGCCTTGAGGGCCTTGGCGGTGATCCCGGCGGGGGCCCCGGTGGCAGCGCAAACGCCTTTGTTGCCAAGGCTGGCCCAACGGCAGGTGTTGTTGAGGTATCCCTATCACTCGGATTTTCTTGACCGCACCGGTAAGCCCCAGGCGGTGGAATGGATTGCGGTGCTGCCCCGCTACCAGAAGCCATTTCTGCAGGCTTTTGACTACGAACGCGACGGCTATGCGGTGCTCAAGGCCCGCACCCTGCAGCTGCTCGACCAGGGCCGCTATGGGGTGACCTATTGCGCCGATGGGGCGTTGGTGCTGCAGCGGGGCGCCAGCACCAGCCCAGCCGCCCGGGCCTGTGTGGCGGCAGCATTCCGCTGAGCTCAGCCCACCCAGCCGCCGCTGGCGAAGCGAAAACCAAAAACCACACAGAGCAAGCTGCCAAAGCCCAGCAGCAGCTTTGCCCAGCGGGGGTGTTCACTGCCCCAGAGGCCTAGCAGCAACAGCAACGGCACCGTGGCATAGAGGTGGCGTTCCAGGCTGATGGTGTTTTGTTTGAGCAGGTAGGCGGCGAGGCTGAAAAGGGCAAAGCTGGTTTGGATCAGTGGCAGCCTTTTGATGCCCCAGGCCAGTAGGCCAAGGCTGCCCAGCACCATGGCGCCATTGATAAAGGGGCTGCCCCCCAGCAGCCAGCCGCTAATTAGGGAAAAGCCGCCGAGGCCGAGGCTGAGCTGGGGCCGTTGGTGCCGTTGAACCACTGCCGTGAGGGCAATGGCCAGCAGCAGCAGCATCCCCAGGGGATACCAGTAATCAAGGATTTGGCCGGCGTCGGTGTTCCCTGGCCCCAGCAGGATCTGGCTGGCGAGCCTTTGCCAGCGGGGTAAACCACTGAGGTTGAACCCAGGCCGATGGCCCCAGCCCGCCTGTTGGGCATGCAGAAAGGCGAAGGGGTCTCCGCTGCCCAGCCAGCCCAGCAGCAGCACCACCCCAAAGCCCAGGCCCGTGAGCGCCGCCGCCCCCAGCCCCCGGCGCCCCTGGAGCAGTTGGCCCGGCAGCAGCAGGATGCCGGTGGGGCGGGTGGCGGCGGCCAGGGCGCCGCAGGGGCCCGCCCAGGGCCCAAGGCCCCCTTGGGCCAGGGCGCCAGCGGTGAGCAGCAGGTAAAGCCCCTCGGTGTAGGGAATGGAGCAGAACAGGCTGAAGGGGTTGAAACAGGCCAGCAGCACCGTCCAGCGGGCGGCCCCGGGGCCCCAGAGCTGATGGGCCTGGGCGTGGAGCAGGAGCAGCGCCCCCAGGAAGGCCAGGTTTGAAACCAAGAAGCCCAGCCAGAGGAAGCCAGTGGGCTGCTGCTGGCTTAGGGCCCCCAGCAGGGCCGGAAAAAGCGGAAAAAAGGCATACAAGGGCCCCTGGGACCCGTGCTGGGCGATGGCCAGGTAATGCACCGTGTCCCACTGGAGCAGCACCTGGGGGAAGCGGTGGCCCAGCAGGGGGGCTAGCAGCAGCAGGCGGCTGAGGGCCCAGCTGCCCAGCAGCAGCCTCAGTAGGGAACGTTCCACACGAAGCGGGAGGAGGCGGCGTACTTCCAAACGAAGTCCACAAGGATGCCGGCCAGCAGGGCCAGCAGGGCGATCGGACCGCCGTGGAGGCTGGCAAATACCACGGTGGATACCCCCACATTGGCGGCCATCCCCAGGGAGGACACCAGCAGAAATTTGATCAGCCCCGCCGGAATTGCCGCGCCGCGCAGGCGCCTGGCCCGGAAGGTGAGGGAGTTGTTAATTAAATAATTGGAGCTGGCCGCCAGCACCACCGCCACCACCTGGGTGGGCAGGAAGCCCAATCCTTGGCTGCGCAGCAGGCCATAGGTGGCGAAATGCACCGCCACCCCGCTCAGGCCCACCAGGCCAAAGCTCACGGCGCGGCGCGGCACCACCCGAAAGGTGGCCGTGTGCACCACAGACACCAACCAATCCCAAACCACAGCGTTGTCGAGCTTGGAGCTGCCGCTTTGGCGCGGTTGGAAGTGCAGCGGAATCTCATCTACTTGCAGCTTTCCTTTGCTCACCGCCAACAGCTCATATAGGAATTTGAAACCCGACACATCCACGGCCCGGATGGCGCTGGCGCAGCGGTCTGGGCGCAGGGCGAAGCAGCCACTCATGTAATCAGTGAGCTGAGCGTAGGCGGGCAGCGTGAGCCGAGCCAGTTGATTGGCCCGCTCCGAACCCCGTTGCCGTTCGGCCGAGAGCCCATCGATGTGGGCCCCTGGATGGAAGCGGCTGCCCACCACCAGGTCGGCGTTGCTCTGCAGCAGTTGCTTTACGGCCAGATCCACCGCCCCCGGTTCATGCTGGCCATCGGCATCCAGCACCACGGCTACTTCACCGTTGGCGGCCAGCAGCCCTTCGCGGATCGCGCTGGAGAGCCCATTTCTGCCCACCCGGCGGATCAGGTGAATACGGGGATCCTGGCGGCTGAGTTGCCGCACCAGCTCGGAGGTGCCGTCGGGGGAATCGTCATCCACAACGATGAGTTCCAACCGGTAGCGCTGGCCCAGCAGCGCCTTGAGCTGGGCCAGCATTGGCGCCAGGTTGTCGCGTTCGTTGTAGGTGGCCAGCACCACCGTGAGGCTCAGGGGGGGACTGGAGACACTCACGGGATCGCTGCACAGCGCCAAAGCTGCCAGCCATCCTCCCCGTTGGCTTTGATTTGGCAATGGTGGCCTGCCAGCTGGGGCACCGGTCCGCGGCCGTGGCTAAGTAGCTGCAGGGGGCCAGCCCCAGGCGCCTGCAGGGGTAGCAGCCGCCTTTGGCTCTGCCAACTGAGGCTGGGCCGTTCGGGCAGGCCCCAGAGGACCAGGGGAATTTGACGCTCAGCTTGGCGGCCTAGGGCCGCCCCGGGGGCCACGGCGGCTTGTTCATTCAGTTCCCAGTGCCAGAGAGGGCTTTGCATCAACACAAATAACGAGAGCCCCCAGCCCCCCACGATTGCCCAGCCCCCCAGCCGCCGCTGGCCCCCCCCGGTGGCCGGCCGCAGCAACCAACCGCCCGCCCCCAAGCCCAGGGCAGCGGGTAGGGCGATCCAGCGGTAGGCGGGCAGCAGCCCAGCGCCCCCCAGCAGCAGGCCCCCCAGCAGCAGCCAAAACCAGGGCAAGCGCCGCAGCACCGCGGCCCCCGGCACCCCCGTTAGCCGCGGGCTATCCACCAGGGCGGCCAATAGCGGCCCACAAACCAGGGCAAAGGGCAGCCAGAGGCTGTGGCTATACCAGGGCAGCTGGGTGCGTAGGGGTAAAACGCTGGCGGCCATGGCCAACTGCAACCCCAGGGGCCAGCGGCCCTCCGGCCTGGCCCTTTGCCGCCAGGCCCAGGCCATGGCAAAGGGCCAGAGTGGCAGCCAGGGCCAGCCCCCCTCCAGCACCTTGAGCACCGGCAGGCGCCAGCCCAGGTTGCTGCCCTCGCCGGCGCTGAGCAGCACCCGCCCGGCGCCATCACCGCCCCACAGCAGCAGGGCGCCACTGCCCCGGGCCAGCAGGTGCCAGAGCTGCCAACCCAGCCCGGGCGCTAGCCCCAGGGCCAGGCCCCCGGTGAGGAGCAGCCAGCCGCGGCGATCCAGGGCCCGGTCGAGGGCCAGCAGCAGCAGGCCTGCCCCTAACACCGGCAGCAGGGCGGGGGCCTTGAGCAGCAGCAGGGCGCTGCCGCCGAGGCCGGCCCAGATCCCAGCGCCCAAGGGCCGCTGGCGGGCCCGCAGTAATTGCCACCAGAGCAGACCGCTGGCACTTACCAGGGCGCCATCAAGCATGGCGAGCCGGCCGTGGCGCATCAGGGGCAGCAGGGTGAGGGCGATGGCGCTGGTCCAGGCGGCGGCGCTGGGCTCCCGGGGGCGCAGTTGCCGGCTGATGGCTCCGGCCAGGGGCACCACGGCACTGGCCAGCAGGGCCGGCCCCAGGCGCACGGCCCAGGGGGGGGGCAGCAGCCCGTGCTGGGCCCAGGGCTGCAGCACCCAGGCGATGAGCAGATGTAAACCCGGCGGTTTATTTAGGTAGGGGGCCCCCCAGTAACTGGGTAGCAGCAGGCTGCCAAAATCCTGGCCTTGGGCCAGGGCTAGGGCCCGTTCCAGGGCCACCTGGGCCACGATGCCCTCGTCCCAGTCCCGCAGCGGCAGGTCTTGGCCAGGGCTAAGTAGCAGTAGTAATGCAGCAATCCAGAGCAGCACAAAGCCCCCGGGGTGTTTAGCCAATCTCAGCACTGGAACGACCTGGGGGCTTTTGTATCAATCCGAACACCACCACTGTGGTTAAGAGCGAATTATCAGGGCGGCGCATTGCGCCTTCCCTTTGGTTGTGAGGACCATGAACGCATTCCGCAAGCTGTTGCTTGCCTCCATGGCTATTGGGGTGGTGGCGCCATTGGCGTCGCAAGCCCAAGACCTGAACATGGGGTCAGTTAACCGCTACGTAGACCAGCAGGACATCGACCGCATGCGGGCCCTGGAGGCCCAGATGGGTCAGGTGACCAGCGTTGGCCAGTTTTCCGACGTACAACCCACCGATTGGGCCTACCAAGCCCTCTCGAACCTGGTGAGTAAGTACG
>Ga0214921_10010547_pt1 | contig 11405 bp, 10 predicted proteins | sample LL1505_MetaG_FD_177992 | JGI IMG/M metagenome (GOLD analysis project Ga0214921, IMG submission 177992) | Freshwater microbial communities from Lake Lanier, Atlanta, Georgia, United States - LL-1505 | ecosystem: Environmental > Aquatic > Freshwater > Lake | place: USA: Georgia | collected...
CAGGCGTGGCAGCGGGCTCGGGCGCAATCAGGCTGAAGTGCGCCAGAAACCGGCGCGCCACGCGGATGGCCCGGTCGGCGCTGGCCTGTTGAAAGTGCTGGCCACATTCGGCCACCAGGCCCACGCCATGGAAATCATCTGTGCCGTGGCGGCCGTGCTGGATCAGCGGCGTGCCGCTGCCCAGGCCCTGCGGCATCACCAGGTGCACCGCCGGCTCGGCGATGGCCATGGCGGCAGCGGCGTTGCGCGGCTGGTCGGGGTACACCCAGAACGGCTGCACCGGCTGGCTGGTGCTGTGGATGTCGAGGATGTGGTCGGCCGCGGCCACCACCGGGCGCAGCGCCCGCGCACGGGCCAGCTCGGGGCTGTGCTCCGGGCCGTCCAGCCAGGCACCGCTCCAGATGCGGTTGAGGTTGTGCACCAGCTGGCGGCTGTCGAACGGCCTGGCTGTGTCGAAGCTCTCATACGCCGCCACGTTGGCAAAGCTGATGGTCAGCGTGCCGGCCAGGGGCCGCACGCCGGCATCCAGCAGGTGGCAGGCGGCCACCATGCCGCAGAACTCATTGCCATGGGTCAGCGCGTTCACCAGCAGATGCGGCCCGGGCCGGCCGCTGCTGAAGCGGTGAACATAAGGCACGCCGGTGTTGCCGGCGCGGTAGGCGCCCAGGTCGCGGGGCAGCACTTCAAACGTCTGGTCGGGGGTCATGGCGGGGTGGACGGTGGGCAAGGCGGCCAGCTTAGCCGCTGCGCACAGCACCCGGCTGGCGCCCGGCAGACACCTGGGCCGTCAGCGCAGCGCCAGCACCCGGCCGAACGGCGCCTCGGTGTGCGCAAAGGCCTCGGGCACGGCCCACACCACCGGGCAGGCCGGGCGGTGCCGGGCCGGGCCTTGCAGGTCGGTCAGCACCACCACCAGGTCGGGTGCGTGGCGGCTGGCTTCTTCCAGCAGCGGGGTGAAATCGGTGCCGCCGCCGCCGTTGAACTGCAACGCCCGCAAGTCACTGCGGCCGGGCTGGAAGCGGCTGACCGATTGCACCCGGTCGTCACCCACCACAAGCACCAGGCCGGCGCCCAGGCGGCGGGTCAATGCTTCCAGTTCGCGGGCGAAGCGGTCGAGCAGGCTGTCGGCGATGGAGCCCGACACATCCACCACCAGCACCAGGCGCGGCACGGGTTGGCTGCCGCTTTCGCCCGGCTCCCAGGGCAGGCGGCGGGTGGGGCTGCTGCGGCCCTGGCGGGCGATGTAAGAGCGCGCGGGTCGGCTCCACGACACGGCCCGCCTGGGCGCCAGCGCCCGCGCGGCCTGGGTGCGCAGCACCTGCTCCCAGGGCGTGCGCACGCTGGGCAGATCGGCGCCCAGGGTGCGCAGCAGCGAGAACACACCGTCACCGGCATGGGCGCGCAGCAGGCGCTCACGCCATTCGCGGGTGGATTCGGCCTCGGCCTGGGGCGGGCCGGCGCTGTGGGCGTCGGGCAACAGGTCGTGCGCTTGCGCGCCGCCCAGGGCGCGGGCCTTGGCAGCGCGCTGGCCGTCGGGCCGGGGCTGGGCGCTGCTGCCTTTCTGGCCCGGCGTCTTGTCAGGCTGCTTGCCGCCCTGGTCGGGCGGCAGGCGGTCGTCCACCGCGCGGTACAGGGCTTCCACGTCCCACACCAGCAAGGCTGCTTCGGCGGTGGTGGTCTGGTCCAGGGTGGCGGCCAGCAGGCGGGGCAGGGTGATGGCGCCGGGCGGCAGCTGCAGCCAGTCCAGCTCGGCCATGCTGCTGTTGACGATGGCGTCGGCACACACATTGAACAGCTGCAGGTCCACCTGGCCGACCAGCGCCTGCAGATCCAGGTAGCGCGCCGGGTGGCGCAGGGCGATGTGCAGCACCTGGTGCGCCACCAGGCCGGCCTGGCGCGGCAGCGGCAGGTCGGCAAAGCCCGGGCCGTAGAACAGGGTGTGGCCGTCGGTGGCCACCGGCGGCGCGGCGGTATCGGCCACATCCCGGTGGTGCACCCACAGCGCCAGGCCGCCGGTGGACGGCGCAAATTCCACCAGGTGCTGGATGGCGCGCGTGCCGCGGTGCCGCAATTCGGCCACGGTCAGCCGCCCAGGCCGTCTTTCTGGCGCTGCGCGCTGTAGCGCGCATACGCCGGGCTGTCGAGGATGGCGCCTTCCAGGCCACGCTCCAGCGCCTTCTGCATCATCAGCTCCATCGCCAGGGTTTGGGCTTCGCGCAGCGGCAGCGGGGTGCTGGTCCTGGCCTCGGGCAGTTGTTCCACCACGGCCAGTGCGCGGCTGAGCACCGGTGCGCTGGTGCAGGCCGCCAGCAGGCCGTAGAGCATGCCGTACAGGCCGTCCAGCGTGCGGGGCAGCAGGGCCACGGTCTCGGCGCCGGGCTGGGCGGCCAGCAGCTTCACCACGTCCACCCCGGCCTGGATTTCGCGCAGCACGCCAAAAAATTCAGCCGCATTGGCCGCGCCGATGCGGCCCTGCACAAAGTGCTGGCGCGCCTGCTCGGGCAGGCCCGACTGCAGCACCCGCGACACATCTTCCCAGCCGCGCGGGCTGGCGCCCACCAGGTGGTCTTGCGCCAGCTGGGCCTGCGTGTCGTCCAGCTTGTCGGGCCGCACCTTCAGGTAGGCCAGCACCTCGGGCGCAAAGCCCTGGGCAATGCCGTGTTCCAGGAAGGCGTCGATCACCGCAGTGATGTGGAAATGGAACATGCGGTCGGCCAGGGCCGTGCCCATGTCGTGGCTGACAGCGCCATGGAAGCTGGCATTGCCCGCGGCCACCACCTGCCAGCCGGCCGGCAGCTGGTAGTGGCCCACCTTGCGGTCGAGGATCAGGGAATAGGCCGAAATCTGCAGGCGCTGGTCAGCCGCGGTCAGCTCGTCCAGGAACAGGATGCCGGCAGGTTGGTCCGGCCCGGGCAGGAACTCCGGCGGGAACCACACCGTCTTGCCCTGCACCTCGTCGGCGTAGATGGCGCCGCGGATGTCCACCGGTTCGATGGTGGTGAGCCGTAGATCGACCAGGGGCACGCGGAAGTGCTCGGCCACCTGGCGCACGATGGACGATTTGCCCACGCCCCGTGTGCCCCACAGCATGGTGGCGCGCTGGCGCAGCACCGGGTCGGCGTACTGCGCTGTCAGCGCCGCCTTGGCCGCGGCGATCGACAGCGGCGGGATGTTCATCGGGTTGGCGAGCATGCAGTTGCGTTCAGTGGTGCGGGGTGGCGTGGGCGGCTGCTGCAGTGTCGCCGGGAGCCGGCACTGGCGGCTGGGGGTGCGGGTGCGACTGCGGGTGCGCCTGCCAGGCAAGCTGCCGCAAGGCCCGCGGCAGCGGCGGAATCTCGATGCGCGGCACCTCGCGCAGGCAGAAGAAGCCGATCAGCAGCAGCGGCGGGGCGTTCAGGATCAGCATGCGCATCACCGATTCAGGCGCCAGGCTGATCTGTGGCACCGCTGCCGCACCGGCCACCAGCCCCAGGCTGAGCAGCGCCGGCACGGCGCGCCGGCCGGCCACGCGCCAGCGCGCCAGGCGGTGGCGGGCATGGAATTGGGCCGGCGGCGCAGCCAGGGTGCGGGCCAGGTGCTCGGCCGTGCGCAGCAGGCGTTGCTCGGCCCGGGCGAAGGCGGCCAGGCCGGTGCCGCGCTGGCGCAGGTGGGCCATCCAGGCACCGTCTTGCGGCGTCAGGCGGGTCCAGGGGTGGCCCAGCACGGCCAGCAGGTCTTCGGGCAATTGGACGCCATCGCCCGCAGCCGCCAGGCGCAATTCCGCCAGGCGGCTGTGCACGGGCGGGGGCGTCCAGCGCAGGCGGAAGCCCGGCAGTTGCACCGCAGCGCGGTTGAGCTGCAGGCCGCCGGCCGGCGCATCCGGCGCGCCGGTGACGGTGTGGCTCAGCGCCATGGTCCAGCCCGGGCCCTGCTGCCACTGGCGCTGCAGCGGCACGGCAGCCAGGCGGGTGAGCAGGGCGGCGGCGTCGGGGCCTTCGGCGTCCAGCGTCGCATCCAGCCCGTCGGGGCCGGTCAGCACCCGGCTGAGCTTGTGTCGGCTGTCGTCGGCGGCATCCAGCCACCAGGTCTCGGTCAGCGCCGGGTGACCACCGTCCACCGCCGCATGCTGCAGCGGGCGGAAGGCCAGGCGCCGTTGCAGCCGCTGGCTGGCCGCCAGATCCACCTGCAGCCCGGCCCGGGTGAACGGGGCCACCAGGCCCAGGATCTGGTGGTGCGTCAGCGGCTGCATGGCGCGTGGGCGCGGGCCTGGCAGCAGGTCAGAGCTGGACGCCCTTGGTCAGCGCGCCATCGACGACCAGGTTGGTGCCGGTGATGAAGCTGGCGGCCGGGCTGGCCAGGAAGGCTGCCGCATTGGCCATCTCCTGCGGCGTGCCCATGCGGCCGGTGGGGTTCATGGCCAGGGCGGTGGCATACAGCTCGGGGTTGCCGTGCTGGATCTTTTCCCACACGCCACCGGCGAAGTAGGTGTTGCCGGGCGACACGCTGTTCGCGCGGATCTTCTGCCCCGCCAGGTGGTAGGCCAGGCCCTGGGTGTAATGGATGATGGCCGCCTTGAAGGCGCCGTACGGCCCGGCGGCGAAGTCGATCTCGCGGCCCGACACGCTGCTGATGGTGACGATGGACGCCGCGCTGCTCTTGTGCAGGTGCGGCAGGGCGGCATTCACCAGCCGCACCGTGCCCATCATGTCGGTGTCGAAACCGGCCTTCCAGCCCGCCTCGTCGTTGGGGATGGCCAGCGCGCTGACATTGGCCACCACGATGTCCAGCCCGCCCATGGCGGCGGCGGCTTCGTCCACAAAGGCGGCCAGCGCCGCGCCGTCGGACACGTCCACCACCCGGCCCAGGGCTGTCACGCCCTTGGCGGCCAGCGCCGCCTGGGTGGCCGCCACTTCTTCGGCGTTGCGGGCGCAGAAGGCCACGTGCGTGCCTTCGGCCGCCAGCGTGTCGGCGATGGCGCGGCCAATGCCCTTGGTGCCGCCGGTGACCACGGCCCGCAGGCCCTTCAATCCGAGATCCATGTTGTTTCCTTGGTGTGTTGGTGTGGGTTGAAAACTGGAATTCAGGCTGCCGCCGGCGCCAGGTATTTCTTGTCGATGGCCGCGCCCACGGTGTACTTGGGGTCGACGAAGTTGCCCAGGCGCACTTGCCCGCATTGGCTGAGCATCATGTAGGCGTCCCAGCGGTCGTAGCCGAATTCGGCTTCCATCCACAGCACCAGTTCCTTGTAGGCGATGCGGGTGGCGTCTTCCAGCGGGCGGGCGCTGCCGATGCACATCAGCCGGGTCTCGGTTTCCAGCCGCGGCCATTCCAGCTGCCAGCCCTTGATCAGGTCCACCTGGATGGTGGTGGCGCTCTGGAATTCCACCGCCGTGCCGCAGACCTCGCCGTCGCCCTGGCAGGCATGGGCGTCGCCGATGAACAAGCGGCCGCCGGCGGTGCGCACCGGCAGGTAGGTGATGCTGCCCGGGCCCATGTCGGGCAGGTCCATGTTGCCGCCGTGGCTGTCGGGCGTCAGGGTGTTGATGGAATCGATCTCGGGGCTGCAGCTCAGCGTGCCGATGTGCGGCCGGTAGGGCAGGGTGACGCGCTTGCTCCAGTACACGCCGTTTTCGTCCACATCGATCTTGCGCACGATCTCGGGCAGGTCGTCGGCCAGCAGGGCGGTCAGGCTGGTGCCGCTGAGCGCGCCGAACTGCGGAATCATGGCGCAGGTGCCGCGCGGGTTGGGGCCGCGCGGGGCCATGCTTTCGATGTAGACCGCCAGCACGTCGCCCTTCTCGGCGCCGGCCACCATGATGGGCCCGTTCTGCGGGTTGACGAAGGGCATGGTCAGCACCTTGGACGGCAGGTCTTGCTCGGTCTTGACCTTGCCCTCGAAGGCGTCCCGGGTGTCGACCAGGATGCGGTCGCCCGGCTGCACCTGCAGCACCGGGTCGGAGTACGGACCGATGGTGTAGTGGAACTTGCCCTGCATGGCCTCGGTGAGGTGGTGCAGCGTGGGCGTGCGGCCCTGTGCCAGGCCGCGCCTGCGCATGATGGAGTCGTTCAGCCAGCTCATAGGTTGTTTTCCATTTCAAAGAATTGCCAGGCCCGGAGTCTGCCTCGCTCCGGCCCGCTGCGCCAGCCCGGGCGGCCACTGCTGCGGGCAGCGGCCCCGTCGCCGTCAAGGCCGGCCGAAACCGCCGTCGGCCCAGGCGGTGGCGCTGGCGCGGTTGAGCTTGAAGCCGGCCGACACCTTCACTTGCGCCAGCGCGGTGCCGCCCTCGTCGGCGGCACTCAGCAGGGCATGCGGATCGTCGTCGTCGGGCACGATGTCCAGCGCCACGGTGATGCGCCCGGCCTGGCAGCTGATGGCGATCTCCTTGTGCAGCGTGGCCTGCAGGCTTTGCTCATGCCGGCGGATCACCTCGCTGGCGGTCTTCACCAGGGTGTTGAAGGCATTGGTGTCCAGCGGCTTGGGGTTTTTCTTGTCGCGGCCCATGGTCCAGGGGCCGACCAGGGCGGGCTCGGGCTCGCCGTCCTTGATCATGGCCACCGCCCAGCCCTCGTCGTCGTCGTTCTTGATCACCCGGGCTGTCCAGCCGTTGTCGCGCCACAGGCGCGGTTCGTGGATGGGCTCGTCGGTGTCGGTGTCTGGGGCGGCGTCGTTCATGGGACAAGTCTAGCGATGCCGCCAGCCCACAATCCTGGCATGAATGACATCCGCCCCCTGCGCGACTTCGTGCGCGCTGCCACCGCCGCGGTGGCGCAGCCCCGGCCCGAGGCCGACCTGTTGGCCGACCTGCGCGGCCACCTGGCCGCCCTGGTGGCGCGTGACGACTGGCTGCCGGCCGAGCTGGCACAGCCTCACCCGCAGTTCTACCGCCAGTACCTGCTGCATGCCGATGCGCTGGAGCGCTTCTCGGTGGTCAGCTTCGTCTGGGGTCCGGGCCAGCAGACGCCGGTGCACGACCACACCGTGTGGGGCCTGATCGGCATGCTGCGCGGGCAGGAGGTGTCGCAGCCTTTCGGCCCGGACGCCAGCGGCGCCATGGTGGCCCAGGGCGCGACCACCACCCTGCAGCCCGGCCAGGTGGAGGCGGTGTCGCCCACCCTGGGTGATGTGCACCAGGTGCGCAATGCCCTGGCCGACCAGGTGTCCATCAGCATCCACGTGTATGGCGCCAACATCGGCGCGGTGCACCGCTGGGTGTATGCGGCGGACGGTACCCGCAAGCCGTTTGTCTCAGGCTACAGCAATGATTGGCTGCCCAACCTGTGGGACCGCTCCAGGGAGGCCGCATGACCGCTGCCGCCAGCCTGCCCCGCCTGACCCCCGCCCAGGTGCGCGAGCACCTGCTGGCGCGCCGGGAGATCGCCCTGGTCGACGTGCGCGAGGAAGACCCCTTCGCCCAGGCCCACCCGCTGTGGGCGGTGCAGATCAGCGCCGGCCGCATCCCGCTGGACGCACCCTGGCGCCTGCCGCGGCCTGGCGTGACCATCGCCGTCTACGACAACGGTGAAGGCCTGGCCGAACCCGCTGCGCGTGCACTGCAGGCCCTGGGCTACACCCAGGTGCACCTGCTCGACCACGACGGCCGCGGCGGCCTGGCCGCCTGGCGCGATGCCGGTGGCGAGCTGTTCCGCGATGTCAACGTGCCCAGCAAATCCTTCGGCGAGCTGGTGGAGCATGAGCGTCACACCCCCAGCTTGGCCGCAGAGGATTTGAAGGCCCTGCTCGACGCGCATGCCCGGGGTGAGGCCGACGTGGTGGTGCTGGATGCCCGCCGCTTCGACGAGTACACCACCATGAGCATTCCCGGCGGCACCAGCGTGCCCGGCGCCGAGCTGGCGCTGCGGGTGCGCGACCTGGCGCCCAACCCCAACACCCGGGTGATCGTGAATTGCGCCGGCCGCACCCGCAGCATCATCGGCACGCAAAGCCTGGTGAACGCCGGCATCCCCAACCCGGTGGCGGCGCTGCGCAACGGCACCATCGGCTGGCTGCTGGCGGGGCAGGTGCTGGACCATGGCGCGCAGCGCCGGTTTGGCGGGGTGAGCCCGGCCAACCACGCGGCGGCCCGCCAGGCTGCCCAGGCCCTGGCCGACCGTGCCGGCGCACAGCGGCTGGACGCTGCAGCACTGGCTGACTGGGAGGCAGACAGCAGCCGCACCCTCTACCGCTGGGATGTGCGCACGCCCGAGGAATACGCCGCCGGCCACCTGCCGGGCTTTGGCAGCGCACCCGGCGGCCAGCTGGTGCAGGAGACCGATGTGTGCGCCGCCGTGCGAGGCGCGCGCATCGCCCTGGCCGACGGCGGGCCGGCCAGCGACGGTGTGCGCGCCGCGATGACGGCACACTGGCTGGCGCAGATGGGCTGGCAGGTCGGCTGGCTCACAGACAACACCCCCGCCCAGCACACCGCCAGCGGCCCCTGGAAGCCGGCGCACGCCCCACTGCCCGAGGTGCCGGCGGTGGACGCGCCCACCCTGGCCGCCTGGCGCGACGCCGGCCGCACCCTGGTGCTGGACGTGGGCACCAGCGCCGCCCATGTCAAGGGCCATGTGCCCGGCGCCCACTGGCTGCTGCGCACCGATCTGCGCACCGTGGCGCCCGAGCTGCCGCTGGTCGACCAGGTGGTGTTCACCTGCCCCGACGGCCGGCTGGCACGGCTGGCGGCCGATGATTTCACCCGCCTGACCGGCCGCCCGGCCCATGCGCTGACCGGTGGCACAGCCGCCTGGGTGGCGCTGGGCCTGCCGCTGGAGCCGGGCGAGGCCAACCTGCTGAGCCTGCGCATCGATCGTTACCGCCGGCCGTACGAAGGGACCGACGCACCGCGCGAGGCGATGCAGGGCTACCTGGACTGGGAGTTCGGCCTGGTGGCGCAGCTGGGCCGCGACGGCACGCACCACTTCCAGGTGCTGCCGGCGGCCTGACGTGCGTCAGCCCAGGGCCCAGCGCCCCAGCACCTGGGGCGCGCCGCCGGCCCCGGCGCGCAGCAGCAGGCCTTCGCCCGAGCCTGTGCCCTGGCCGGCCAGGTCGGCCTGCACGAACATGTGGGTCACCCACACCTCGAACTGGCCGGCATGGCCGCTGGCGGCCTGCAGGCCGTCACGCAGGGCTTGCAGGCTGTCGGCATTGGTGGATTCGGTGCCGGCGCGGGGCGAGCCCAGCGCGGCCCAGGCCTCATGCCGGCCGAATGCCAGCTCGGCGGTGTCCACGCAGCGGCACCATGGGCTGCTGCGCACCCGTGCCGGCCGCAGGCCCTGGGCCTGGAACCAGGCGCCGATCTGGCGCGCCTGCTGCCGGCCTTCGTCATTCAGGTTGCGCTGGGTGCTGCAGTCGCCCAGCTGGAAGTTCGGCGGGTCGAAGGTGCCTGGCGCCAGCGCATGGCGCAGGGCCAGCACCAGGCCGCCACCGCGCAGCAGCTGCAGGGCCGGCGCTGGCTGGGCCGGCAGCCCGGGTGCAGCGAGTGTCAGGGAGGCGCTGAGGAAGTGGCGGCGCTGCAGCATGGGCTCAATGCACGGCGCGGCCCTGGCCTTGCCAGAAGCGCGCCCGGATGGCCTTCTTGTCCAGCTTGCCAAGCCCGGTCACCGGCAGTGCATCGACGAAATCGATGACCTTGGGGGTGTAGACCGCGCCCTTCTTGTCGCGCACGAAGGCCATCAGTTCGGCGGTCAGCGCGTCGGCATCCGGCGTGATGCCGGGGCGCAGCACCACCAGGGCGCGCACCGCCTCGCCCCACTTGGCATCGGGCACGCCCACCACAGCGGCCGACGCCACGGCCGGGTGCTGGCTCAGCGCGTCTTCCACCTCGCGCGGGTAGACGTTGAAACCGCCGCTGATGATCATGTCCTTGCTGCGGTCGACGATGTAGAGGTAGCCATCGGCATCCTGCCGGGCCATGTCGCCGGTGTAGAGCCAGCCGTGGCGCAGGGCCTTGGCGGTCTCCTCGGGCTTGTTCCAGTAGCCCTGCATCACCAGCGGGCCGCGCACGCAGATCTCGCCCACATCGCCGGCCGGCACTTCCTGGCCGTCGTCGTCGAGCAGGCGCACCTGGGTGCCCACGCAGGGCGTGCCGCAGCTGGCCAGGCGCTCGGGGTGGTGCACCGGGTCATGCTCATGCTGGTGCAGCACCGTCACGGTGTTGGGCGCCTCGCTCTGGGCATACAGCTGCATGAACACCGGGCCGAAGACCTGCATGCCCTCGGTCAGCCGGGCCGGCGACATGGGCGATGCGCCGTAGATGATCAGCTGCAGGCTGGACAGGTCGGCCCCCTGGCGCGCCGGGCTGTCCAGCAGCACATAGACCATGGTGGGCACCAGGAAGGTGGCAGTGATGCGGTGCTGCTCGACCAAGCGGATGAACTTCTCGGGCGTGAAGCCCTGGGTCATGGCGTAGGTGCCGCTCTTGAGCAGCACCGGCATGATCATCGCGCCCGAGGCATGGGTGATGGGCGTCAGCGCCAGGAAGCGGATCTCGCGCGGCCAGTCCCAGTCGGCCATCTCGGTGAGGATCATGGTGACATGCACCCGGTGGGTGTGGGCCACGCCCTTGGGCTTGCCGGTGGTGCCGCCGGTGTAGACCAGCACGCACACATCCTCGGGCTCGGCCTGGGGCTGCAGCGGGCCCGGGGTGTGGGCGGCTGCGGCGGCCAGCAGGTCTTCGCCCAGGCCGTTGCTGTCACCAAAACCCATCAGCCGCTGCACACTGGGCACCCGCTGCTGCAGCACGCGGGTGCGGTCGGCAAAGCTGCGCGGGTCGAAGAACAAGGTGGTCACGCCCGAGTCTTCCAGGATGTAGGCGTGGTCTTCTTCCGACGAGGTGGGGTTCATCCAGGTCAGGCGCAGGCCCATCAGGTAGGCGGCGGCGGTGATCAGGAACGCCTCGGGCCGGTTGGCCGACAGCGTGGCCACCGCATCCCCCCGCTGCAGCCCGCGCGCGGCCAGCGCCTGGACCACCTGGCTGACTTTGGCGCCCAGTTCGCGGTAGGTCCACTGCAGGGCGTCGCTGATGAAGGCGGTGCGGTCGCCACCGCGGGCGATGGCGCTGACCACCAGGTCGCCGACGGTGGCGCCCTGGTAGAGCGGGTTCAAGGCCAGCATCAACTGCCCCGTGTCTCGGTGGCAAACACCTTCTGCGCCACCTTCCACTGCCCGCCCGCCTGCAGCAGGTTGAGGTAATCGGTGAAGTAGCGCGGCGGGATCTGGCACTTCACCTTCACCAGGGCGGTGGTGGGGCCGCTCTGGTCGATCAACAGGATGGCGTCGTCCCGGGCCAGGCCCTTGGCCTGGGGCGACGGCCGCTCGCGCACCGCCTTCAGCCAGTCGGCCAGCGGCCAGACGGTGACCGCGCCCGCGTTTTCATAGGTGAGGGCGCTGCCAGCGTGGAACACGCTGGCCAGCTTGTCGGCGTCGCCCT
>Ga0214921_10010548_pt1 | contig 11405 bp, 4 predicted proteins | sample LL1505_MetaG_FD_177992 | JGI IMG/M metagenome (GOLD analysis project Ga0214921, IMG submission 177992) | Freshwater microbial communities from Lake Lanier, Atlanta, Georgia, United States - LL-1505 | ecosystem: Environmental > Aquatic > Freshwater > Lake | place: USA: Georgia | collected 2015-05-28
TTGCTCTCCACGTAGCAGCTGCTGTCACAGCCGTCACCGCTGACGTCATTGCCGTCGTCGCACTTCTCGCCGGTCTCGAGGACGCCGTTGCCGCAGGGCTTCACCTTGCAGAGGCTGGGGGTGCCGCTGCAGATGAACCCGGCCTCCACGGTGCAGGTGGCGCTGCAGCCATCCCCGGAGGTGGTGTTCTTGTCGTCACAACCCTCGCCGGTGTCCTTCACCCCGTCACCACAGACGATGAGCTTGCACTCCGAGGGGTCCGAGCTGTTGCAGGAATACCCGGGCTCCACCGTGCAGGTGCTGCTGCAGCCGTCCCCGCTCTGGGTGTTGAAGTCGTCGCACTCCTCGTCCCCGTAGAAGTAGTCCACGAAGCCATCTCCGCACGGCGGCGAGCAGATGCTGGGCCGCGTCCCGGCGCAGGTGAACCCGGTCTCCTCGGCGCAGGTGCTGCTGCAGCCGTCCCCGTTGGTGGTGTTGCCGTCGTCGCACTCCTCGCCGGTCTGCTTCAGGCCGTTGCCACAGGCGATGGGCATCTTGCAGGCGCTGTCACAACCGTCGCCGTCGTTCATGTTGCCGTCGTCGCAGTCCTCCGGGAAGGTGACCTGGCCGTCGCCACAGATGGACGGGCCCATCCACAGCGTGTACGGGAACTTCTTGGAGGAGGTTTCTGCCTTCACCTCCACGAAGTAGGTGCCGGGCGCCGGGTCGGTGAAGGACACGCGCGAGCAATAGTTGGCCACCGAGTCGATGTCCCGGGACGAGCTGGTCACGGGGACGGTGCCGCCGAGCTGGTCACGGACGACGAGCTCGGTGTCGATCTGGCGCTTGGTGCAGCTCTTGCCGCTCGAGTCCCGGGTCTCGATGACGAACAGGCCGCTGGTGCCCGCCGGGACGACCACCGTGAACACGTCCTTGTCCGCCGGGACGCCGCCGTCCGGGTAGGAAGGCCCGTTCCCAATCTTGCCCTGCACCGCGGAGTCGAGCGCGCGTGCCGCGAAGTCGTTCGCGGTGGCGTCGGTGTTGTTGGGCTCGATTTCCCATCCCGCCTCGACCTGGCAGGCGCCGGAGCAGCCGTCGTTGGCAGCGGTGTTGCCGTCGTCACACTGCTCGCCGTTGTCCAGCTTGCCGTTCCCGCAGGTCAGCCGGGTGCAGGTGCTCTTGGGAGAGCCGGTGCAGTTCCAGCCGGTCTCGACGGTGCAGGTGGCGGAGCAGCCGTCGTCCACCATCTTGTTGCCGTCGTCACAGGCCTCGGAGGCGGCCTTGGTGCCGTCACCGCACACCGCCACGTTGCCGCCGCCACCGCCGGAGCCGACGCCGGTGCCTCCCCCCGTCCCGCCGCCAGACCCACCGTCCGCGGCCGTTCCGCCGTCCGGCTTCGTCGTCGTCACCTTGCCGCAGGCCGCGAGCAGCGCAACGCTGCAGACGACCACCATTCGCATCATGTTCATTCGGGAAACTCCTCCGGGGGAAAGGGCACCGTTCTAGCGGCTCAGCTGGGCCCAGCGCCAGAGGCGGGAGGCCCGGCGGGGACAGTCACGTGACGCTCCGGCCGGTGTGCTAGACGGCGCGGCCCATGAACAAGACCCTGAAGGTGCTCGTCTCCTCCGCGCCGCTGCTCGCGGGCAGCTGTGCCTCCAAGCCGGCCGTCGTGGTGCAGGAGGCGCCGCCGCCGCGCGTCCGCCCCAGCTACACGGGCTTCACGCCGGACCGCTTCAACGCCGTGGCGCAGGAGCGCTTCCTGCCGCTGTTCTGGCGGGCGGATGCGAACGGCAACGGGACGGTGGAACCGGACGAGCTGGCCGTCCTCTCGGGGCCGTGGACCGAGACGCGCGACACCTTCGTGGGGGCGGAGGGCTTCACCGAGGCGTTCGATGCCGCGTTCGAGTCCCTGCAGAAGCAGGAGGACGACTCGGCGCTGCCGGAGGAAGAGCAGGCACGCCGCACGCTGCTCCGGCTGGAGCTGGCGCAGGGCAAGGCCACGCTGGTGGAGACGGACCTGTCCGGCGGCTCCGCGGGGGAGCGGGCCGTGGTGGCCCACCTGGCAAAGGCGGCGGCCGGCGTGGAGCGGTTGTACGCGCTGCAGCGCGGGACGGCGGGGATGTCCGCGCAGCTGAAGGACCCGCTCAGCCGCGCCGTGTTCCACCGCAACCAGGGGCCGTCCTGCGCCGCGCCGAAGACGGAAGGTGAAGCGGCCTGCAGCGCGCTGTGGCCGCGCCCCACGCTGGCCTCGGGGCTGTACCCGGCGGAGGTCCAGGCGGACAAGGCGTTCTGCAGCGCGCTGGAGAAGGCGCCCAACGGCAAGGCGTTGATGGACCACTTCTCCGTGGTGGTGTCAGACGGCAAGGGCGGCTTCAACGCCGTGCCCTACAGCGAGGGGTACCGCGAGGACATGGAGGCGGTGGCCAGCGCGCTGGACGCGGCGGCCGCCGCCCTCACGTCCGAGGACGAGGCGGCTTTCAAGGCCTACCTCGAGGCGGCGGCGAAGGCGTTCCGCACCAATGACTGGGAGCCGGCCAACGCGGCGTGGGTGGCCATGGGAGGCCGCAGCAAGTGGTACCTGCGCGTAGCCCCGGACGAGGTCTACTACGAGCCCTGCGCGTGGAAGGCCGGCTTCGCGCTGCAGCTGGCGCGCATCAACCCGGACTCGCTTTCGTGGCAGCAGAAGCTGGAGCCGGTGAAGGGGGAGATGGAGAAGGCGCTCGCCGTGCTCGCCGGGCCGCCCTACAAGGCGCGGGACGTGAAGTTCAAGCTCCCGGACTTCATCGACGTGGTGCTGAACGCCGGTGACCAGAGGCCGCCGCACGGCGCCACCATTGGCCAGTCGCTGCCCAACTGGGGGCCCACCTCGGAGAAGGGCGGGCGCACGGTGGCCATGACCAACCTCTACACGGACGAGGGGAGCCAGGCCTCGCTGCGCGGGCAGATGGCGTCCGTGTACTGCAAGGCGACGATGGACGGCGCGTCCGTGGAGCCGCGCTTCGGGGTGATGTCCACGGTGCTGCACGAGGCGGCGCACAACCTGGGGCCCAGCCACGACTACGCCGTGAAGGGGAAGAAGGACGACGACCTCTTCGGCGGCCCGCTCGCGGCCACCATGGAGGAGCTGAAGGCGCAGACGTCGGCGCTCTACTTCGCCCCATGGCTGGTGCAGAAGGGAATCATCACGCAGGACGAGGCAGACAAGGCGGCGCTGCGCGACATCGCGTGGGCGTTCGGCCACGTGTCTCGCGGGATGTACGACGGTGAGGGCAAGCCGCGGAACTACAGCCAGCTGGCGAGCATCCAGCTGGGCACCGCGCTGAAGGCGGGGGCGCTCGCGTGGAAGGCGAACGAGACGGCCGCCAACGGTCAGGACATGGGCTGCTTCGAGGTGGACCTGAAGAAGTGGAAGCCGGCGGTGGACGCGCTCGCGAAGCGGGTGCTGCAGGCCAAGGGGCGCGGGGACAAGAAGGACGCCGAGGCCATGAAGAAGGCCTTCGTGGACGACTCGAAGTCCGAGTGGGTGAAGCTGCACGCGGTCATCAAGGAGCGCTGGCTGCGGGCGCCCAAGGCCACCTTCGTCTACAGCGTGAAGCCGTGAGCGCTCGCACGTGGGCCGTGGCGGTGGTGCTCGCCGCCGGCGTGGCCCTGGGGCAGGCCCGCAAGGACGTTCCAGAGCTGGGGCTCTCCGTCCCCGTGCCGAAGGGATGGACGGGGCAGCTCCAGGAGAAGGGCTTCGCGCTGGCCCCAGTGGCGAAGCCTGCGGCGGGCGGCCTGGTGGTGAACCGCCTGCCTGCGCCGCAGCTTCCCCCTGAGACAACGCTGCCTCAGGCGTTCGGCATGCTGGCAGCGGAGCTGACGGCAGGCGCGCCGGTGGAGGCGGCCGGCCCTGCGGAATTCTTCGCCGTGGAAGGACGCGAGGCGGGGCGCCAGTTCTTCCGGGGCGAGGTGGAGGGGGAGCCGACGGAGCTGCTCGTGGGGGTGGTGACGGGCGAGCCCTCGTGGACCGCCGTGGTGGGCGGCTGGCGCGTTGCGGACGCCGCGGCCATGCGGGGCGTAGCGGACGGGGTGATGCGGGGGTTGAAGGTCAGGGCGGCCCCCGCGGCGGACGGGGCGCTGGCTGCGCGGCTGGCCGGGTGCTGGAACGAGGTGCAGCGCAGCACGGGCGGCGTGGGGAGCGGCTTCCGGGAGGTGAAGCTCCAAATCGGCGCGGACGGCCGGTACCTCCGCCGCTCGGTGGTGAGCATGGCGGTGCAGGGGATGGGCGGCGTCAGCGAGGGGACCGAGTCCGGCCGCTGGGCGTTGTCCGGGGACGTGCTGCAGCTGCAGCCGGACGACGGGACGCCCTCCGCACAGAACGCGGCGTGGAAGGGCGGCATCCTGGTGCTGGGCGGCACGCGCTACGTTCCGTGCGCGGAGTAGCGGCGAGGACTCACCGCCGCTGACGGGAGCGGCCCTTCACAAGCCAGAGCCCCGCGAGCAGCAGCGCCCACGCCGGTGTGGGTGTCGCGGCCGTGGGTGCGTTGCAGCCGAAGGTGCCCACCGCAGCCTCGAGCGTGGGGGCCGGGCCAACGCCCGCGTCGGTGCCTTTCGGGGGTGTCTCGCCGTCACCCGGCAGGGGCGCGAGCGGCTCGCCGCAGACGCCCATCCCGCAGGCGCGCCCTGCATCCGCACAGCCAGCCCGCTGTGACAACGTGCATCCGGCTCCCGCGCATGCGCCGCCGCTGCAGGCGTGGTCCACGCAGCCGCACCCCTGGTCCGCGCAGGCCGACGTCTCCCGCGTGGTGCAGCCGCTCCCCGAACACGCTCCGCCCGCGCAGGCATGGTCCACGCAGCCACAGCCGAGCGCGGCACAGTCGTTGGATTCCCTTGCCGTGCACCCCGTGCCCTCGCACGCGCCGCCCGAGCAAGCGTGGTTGACGCAGGCGCAACCCCGCGCCGTGCACGAGGTGCTCTCGTCCGCGGTGCAGCCGGGGCCCGGGCAGAAGCCGCCGCTGCAGGCGTGGTCCTGGCAGCCGCAGCCGTACTGGGCGCAGTTGTCCGCCTCGCCGGTGGTGCACCCGTACTGCGTCAGGCCGCAGGGCCCGCCACCGGGGCCGCCACCCCACCATTCCCAGTGCCAGTCCTCGGAGGGCACGGTGCGCTTGAAGCCAAATGCGCCCCCGTTCGCGTTGAGCCAGGCGAGGACGCCGGGCGACGCGGTGTTGAGGTCCAGCGCATGGCCTGACTGGTGGTTGGAGTAGCCGGGCTTCGCCGCGAGGTTGCAGTTGTTGCAGTTGCAGTTCGTGTAGCAGCCGTAGAGGTACTGCTGCTCCGCCTGGGTGCGGAACCCGGAGACCACCACCAGCTTCACGCCTTCCGCCGCGGCCGCCTGCTGCATCACCGCGTAGGCGTTGGCGGTGTCCCGCTCACAGGGCTTGCTGTCACACGTGACGACGGTGATGGCGAAGGGGGTGCCCGAGGTGTAGCCGGTGTCCTGCCGCTCGTCGCACGTCACGAGCCCCTGCGGCAGGGAGCTGAACAGCTCTGCGGGTGGCCCCTCCAGGTCCCCCTCGAGGGACACCTCCTGGGGCCCGCAGGCCACCGCGAGCACGAGCAGCAGCAACGGTGGGAGTGGACGGGACACGGACCAGCAGTCTGCCATGGGCGGGGCGGGCGACATCCTTCTTGACGCCCGCGCGAGGGGCCTCTACAAGAGTCCCCGTTACTCGCGTCAGGTGAGAACGCCCAGATAGCTCAGCTGGTAGAGCAGGGGATTGAAAATCCCCGTGTCGGCGGTTCGATTCCGTCTCTGGGCACTTTCCCTGGCTTCGCGAGGCCCACCCGAATGAGACAGCGGAAGCGCGAGGCATCCTCCGCGGTGGCGCTGCGCGCGCTCGGGGAAGGCTTCCTGGCGCATCCCGGGAACGGCGCGCTGCGCGAGGCGCTGCGGGACGGTGTTCTCTCAACCGACGCGTTCCACGGCGCGCTCGTGCGGCTGACCTTCCAGCTGGGCGTGGCGTACGCGCTTGAGGCGCGCGGGCTGCTGCATCCCGAGGGGACGGGCGAGGCGGAGAGGGCGCTGTACGCACGTTGCCACGCGGTGGGGCGGCTGCGCGGTGCCCCTGGGGCGCCGGGTGACGCTGCCTGGGACGGGACGAAGTCCGTCCTGCGAGGGCTCGCCACAGGGGAACCCCGCCTGGGGTTGCCGGCGCTCGGTGGGCTCTTCTCGGAGGGGCAAGACGCTTGGCTGGAGGTGAGCCGGCTCGAGAGCACGGCGCTGCAGGCCGTGGTGTCCTCGCTCGCGCGTGCCGGGCTCGACGGCGCGGGGCCGGAGGGGCTCGGCGGCCTCTACGAGCAGCTGCTCGAGCTTTCGCCGCACGTCACCCCGGACGGGGGCACGTACTCGCTCCTGCCTGGTGGGCTGAAGCGCCGGAGTTCTGGCAGCTACTACACGCCCGCGGCGTTGGTGCAGGCGCTGCTCGAGGGGGCGCTCGAGCCGGTCATCGCGGAGACCCTGGAGGCCCACCCGGGCGGGGAGGCGGAGGCGCTGCTGGGGCTTGCGCTCGTGGACCCGGCGTGTGGGACGGGGCACATCCTGCTCGCCGCGGCGCGGCGGCTCGCGGCGTACGTGTCCAGGTGGGCAGGTTGGGGCCCGCAGCGCGCGGTGCAGGAGGTCATCCGCCGCTGCGTCCATGGCGTGGACCTGGACCCGCTGGCGGTGGCGCTGTGCAAGGTGGCGCTGTGGCTGGAGGCGGCGGAGCCAGGGCGGCCGCTGGGCGTCTTCGATGACCAGGTCCAGCACGGCAACGCGCTGCTCGATGGCGCGGGGCGGTTCCCCGCCGTGATGGCGCGAGGCGGCTTCGACGTGGTGCTGGGCAACCCGCCGTGGATTGCGCACGCGGGGCGCGCAGCCCAACCACTGCCTCCGGAACTGAAGCGCACGTACGCGCGCAGGTACGACGCCTTCTCGGGCTACCCCACGACGCACGGGCTGTTCACCGCGTCCATGCCGGAGTGGCTGCGGGAGGGCGGGCGCCTGGGGCTCGTGCTGCCGTCGTCGCTCTCGGAACTGCGCGGGTATGGGCCCACGCGCCGCGCGCACGACCGCCTGTGCGACTTCGACGGGGAGGTGACGGACTTCGGCGAGGGGCGCTTCCCGGGCGTGACGCAGCCGTGCATGGCGCTGGTGTCCCGGCGCGCAGCGGGTGGGCGCAAGGACGTGCCGCACGGTAAGCCGTGGCCGGTGGCGCGCCCGGACCTCACCATGCTGGACCGCCAGTTGCTGCAGAAGCTCGCGGCGCTGCCCACGTTACCGGCCTCGCTCTTTGGAGAGCGGGGGCTCCAGTCGGACCGTGAGTTGGCGGCGCACTTCGTGGAGGCGGCACGGCCCACGGGCCGCTTTACCGTCCCACTCCGCGAGGGGGCGGATGTCCGCGCGTTCGAGTTGCTCCCGCCGCGGCTCCACGCGGACCGCGAGGCACTCGGCGGCCGACTGCGCACCGAGGCCGAGTTCCAGGCCGTGCACGTGCTCGTCCGGCAGACGGCGCGCTTCCCCATCGCGGCGCTGTCGGACGGCGGGGCGTTCCGCAACTCCCTGCTGGCCAGCTTCGAGAGCGCGGAGTGGCCCGCGGCGGCGCTGGTGGCGCTGCTCAATTCCGCGCTCGTGCGCTGGCACCACTTCATGCGCTTCCGGGATGCGCGCCAACCGGTGTTGCCGCAGGTGAAGATTGGGCACCTGCGGGCCATCCCGGCGCCGCCGGGGGGCTTCGGAGGGCAAATCAAGGAACTGGCCTCGCTCGGGAAGGCCATGACGGAGGGGCGAGGCAGCGCGCCCGGAGGGCCGCTCGAGGACTCGCTCGACGCGCTGTTGGCAGACCGTTACCGCCTGGGCGAGGACGAGGCGCGCGCGGTGAGAAGCTGGCACGCGCAACACCGGCCCCTTCCGCGCTGAGCAGGCGGAGGCGCCGGCGTTCCCCCTTGGTCAGGGTGGGCGGTTCCTGCATAGTCCTGCGACCTTTCCCCGTCACCACCGACTGGAGTCCCACGTGACGCATCCCCTATGGCTCGCTGCGGTTGTCCTCCTTGCGCTGGCTGGATGTACGACGGAGACGGTCTCCCCGCCCACGTGCAACACGGGCGAGGTGCTCGACGCCTCCGGCCAGTGCGTGAAGGCCGGCTGCACCACGGGACAGCACGACGGCGGTGACGGCAATTGCGTCGCCGCGGGCAGCTGCTCGGCAGGGTTCCACGACGACGGGACCGGCAAGTGCGTGCCGCAAGGGTGTTCAACGGGGCTGCACGACGACGGCGCGGGAAAGTGCGTGGCGGAGGGCTGCGCCTCGGGCTTCCATGACGGCGGCGCGGGCGCTTGCGTGGCCACGGGGACCTGCGCCACCGGCTTCCGCGACAATGGCGCAGGCGCCTGCGTCCAGGCGGGCTGCGCCTCGGGCTTCCACGACGACGGGGCGGGCAAGTGCGTGGAGCAAGGCTGTGCCTCGGGCTTCCATGACGGCGGGACCGGCGCCTGCGTGGCGTCCGGGACCTGCGCCACCGGCTTTCACGACGACGGCACCGGCACCTGCGTGCAGGCGGACTGCGCCTCGGGGTTTCACGACGACGGGACCGGCACGTGCGTGGCGTCCGGCACGTGCGCCACGGGCTTCCACGACGGCGGCAACGGGGCCTGCGTGGCGTCCGGCACCTGCGTGACCGGCTTCCACGACGACGGCGCGGGGACGTGTGTTGCCACGGGGTGTGCCGCGGGCTTCCACGACGACGGGGCGGGCAAGTGCGTGGCGTCCGGCACCTGCGCCACGGGCTTCCACGACGGCGGCGACGGCGCGTGCGTGGCGCTCACCGCCTGCTCGGCGGGATTCCACGCCGACGGGGCGGGCGGTTGCGCCGCGCTGGGCGTCTGTGCAGGCGGGTTCCATGACGGGGGCGCGGGTGCCTGCGTGGCGAACGGAGACTGCTCCACCGGCTTCCACGACGATGGAACGGGTGCGTGCGTGGTGCAGGGGTGCGCGAATGGCTTTCGCGATGGCGGTGCGGGGGCCTGCGTGGCGTTCAACACCTGCTCTGCCGGCTTCCACGACGACGGCGCAGGCCAGTGCGTGGCACAGGGGTGTGCGCTGGGCTACCGGGATGGCGGTGCGGGCGAGTGCGTGGGCTTCAACGTCTGCTCCGCCGGGTTCCACGACGACGGCGCGGGCGCGTGCGTGGCGCAGGGTTGTGCGACGGGCTTCCATGACGGCGGCGACGGCACCTGCGTGGCCTCCAGCATCTGCTCCTTCGGTTACCACGACGATGGTGCAGGCCAGTGCGTGGCGCAGGGTTGTGTGGCGGGCTTCCACGACGGCGGAGACGGCAAGTGCGTGGCAGTCAGCACCTGCTCCCCGGGCTTCCATGATGGGGGGGGTGGCGCGTGCGTCGAGAACGGCGCCTGTTCCAGCGGCTATCACGACGACGGGCTGGGGGTCTGCGTGGCGCAGGGTTGCGCCGCGGGTTACCACGATGGTGGTGGGGGCACATGCGCGCTGGAGGGCGCATGTGCCACGGGGTACCACGACAATGGGCAGGGCGCGTGCGTGGCCCAAGGCTGTGCACCGGGCTACCACGACGGCGGGGATGGCGCGTGCGTCCTGGTCGGTACGTGCAGCCCGACGGGACACGACGACGGCGCGGGGAACTGCATCCCCCGATTCGGGACCTGTGCCGCGGGCCATCACGATGCGGGTGATGGCACGCAGTGCTGGGGGAACGGCAGCACCCCCAACTGCATGCGCGGCTACCACAGCGGTGGGCCCGCGGACACCTGCGTTCCTTATGACGCGTGCTCTCCGGGGTACCACACGGACCTCGGCGGGACATGCATCCCCACGGTGGTGTGCACGGGTGGCGAGCACGATGACGGGACGGGTCACTGCACCCTCACCGGTTGTGCCGCGGGCTACCACGACAGCGGCGGTGGCACCTGTGCCGGCAGCGGCCTGTGCCTCAGCGGTTTCCATCTCACGGCGGCGGGCTCCTGCGAGGTGAACGTCGTGCAGGTGGTGGCGGGGACCGAGCATGCGTGCGCGCTCACCTCCGTGGGCGGCGTGAAGTGCTGGGGGCTCAACATGAAGGGCCAGCTGGGGGATGGGTCCACGACCGAGCGGACCCGGCCGGTGGACGTGGTGGGGTTGGCCTCCGGCGTGAAGTCCATCACAGCCGGAGACGCCCACACCTGCGCGCTGTTGGAGACCGGCACGGCGAAGTGTTGGGGGAACAACTTCTATGGGCAGCTCGACATGGGCACCTACGACCCCTTCTCCTCGGTGCCCGCGGTCGTGCTCTACAAGCAGGGGATTGGGACTGGCTCCCCCACCACCACGCCACTGGGCGGCATCACCTCGCTTGTGGCCGGGGGCGACCACACCTGTGCGCTGCTGCAGAGCGGGGCGGTGAAGTGCTGGGGCAGGAATTTCCAGGGCGAGCTGGGCGGGGTGGACCCGAATGCCACGGACTCGCCGCCGGACGTGATGGGCTTCAAGAACGGCGCCTACGTTCCGTTGGGCAAGGCCAAGGCGCTCGGTGCCGGCGGCTATCACAACTGCGCGGTGCTCGAGACCGGCTCCCTCTGGTGCTGGGGCTCGAACAGCGCCGGCGAGCTGGGCATCAACAAGAAGACGCTCAAGGAGTACCCGGAGGTGACCATCGTCGCCCCGGCACCTGGTGATCCCGGGGTGGTGTCCGTCACGGCGGGGCGGCAGCACAGCTGCGCCACGTTGTCTGACGGCGTTGTGAAGTGCTGGGGCAACAATGATTTCGGTCAGCTCGCGCAGGGTCACTTCACGGAGACGCTCGCCCCGGCGCCGGTGACGGGGCTGGCGAGCACGGTGGTCGTCACGGCCGGTGGTTTTCACGCCTGCGCCCCGCTCGCGACGGGGGAGCTCCAGTGCTGGGGTTCCAACGGGAGCGGCCAGCTGGGAGATGGCACGGTCGTGAACCGGAACCTTCCGACGCACGTTCCGAAGTACCAGGTGGGTTCGTCCGCCCCTGGCTGGATGGTGCAAACGGTTGGGCTGGGCGTGACCATGACGTGCGCCATCAACGTCGACGGGTCGCTGCACTGCTGGGGAGAAAACACCCGCGGGCAGCTGGGAGACGGCACGCACGTCAGCCGGGGGACGCCCGAGGTGGTGAGCATCCCGTGCGTCAATGGCTACCACCCCGGCGGTGATGGGCTGTGCATTGCCATGCCTCTGTGTGCAGCGGGCTACCACGACGACGGCACGGGGGAGTGCGCGGTGCAGGGCGTCTGTGCTGCGGGCTACCACGACGGCGGGGATGGCTCGTGCGTCCTCGAGGGGGCCTGCACGGCGGCGTACCACGACGATGGCGTGGGCACCTGCGTGCTCCAGGGCTGCGCCCAGGGCTTCCACGACGGTGGGGATGGCACCTGC
>Ga0214921_10010549_pt1 | contig 11400 bp, 12 predicted proteins | sample LL1505_MetaG_FD_177992 | JGI IMG/M metagenome (GOLD analysis project Ga0214921, IMG submission 177992) | Freshwater microbial communities from Lake Lanier, Atlanta, Georgia, United States - LL-1505 | ecosystem: Environmental > Aquatic > Freshwater > Lake | place: USA: Georgia | collected...
AGATTGTTGCAATTTCCTTTGCGGTTCTTGGATAATTATTAATCCTACACGAGATATAAATAGACGCCGCTAAAATTCCATCGCGATTATCTCCCCTAAAAGTAAGCTCATATTCTGAAATCTTCTTATGATACCTAATAGCGTCATCAATAATAAGTTTTGGCATTCCAGAATTCTGAGCCATAATAGTAATTCGTTGAAACTCGTCGTATTGTGACTTTTCCTTATAAGGCATGGACTGCCACTCAGTGTAACGCCTTATTTTTCGCATCTCGTATGATGTTGAGCCGCAACACAACACTTTGCAACCAAACGATGATTCCTGCAACAATGGATTAATCGGCATACCACATCTTGTAGGATCATTGCCGTGATTATCCTCAGCTCCATAATATCGCCATTCTGCACTCTGGTCAACAATGTCCTTGTAAATGATTCCACACTTCCTATTTGTGCATGTCAAAAATCCTTCATCCGAGAATGCTAAATTATAATCACAATGGTCACACTTTTCCCTATCGCCACAAGCCCTATAAATGCATTCTAAAGGTTGCGTGGGCTTTACAACCTCAGAGTCAAATATATTCCACAATTCAGCTTTATTTATTGGTTGATGGTCTTTTCTCTTTTTACTTTGTTCTTTGCTCATTCTTTTGCTTTTCTTATTCAAGAGATATTTTTATATCAATTTTATTTCATTTCATTTTAAATATTAAACATTTGTTTCTTATATATTTTATATTCTTAGTATATGGGAAATAGCATATCATTATATTCAAATATTCAATCGGGTGGCGGAGAAGAAAAAGTAATTACTCTTAGTGACAGTCTTGATTTTATTGCAAGTTATTATATTTTGACTATGGATTTCAAGAGTTTAAGCCAATTGCATGAAAAAAAATATTGCGACGAATTAGTTGTCTTAACAGCTGATATTATTAATAAGTATTTTAGTGATTTAGAAGTTCAACAGTTAGCCCAACGAGTTGAGTCTGGTTCTGAAAAACTTGTTTACTTTAAAAAATCTGATATTGAAAACTTAAATATACCCTCCAAAAAAGAATATTGCATTGACATTGCAAAATTTTATATTAAAATTGCCCATGTATTCGCCGCTATTGTAACTACAATTAATCCTGAATATGTTTACAAGGATGTTTTTGGTAATACAGTTAAAAAGAGCCTTATGCAAAAATCAGAAATACCCTCTGGCGTTGCCACACAAGTTTCCAAAATCAACTTGTGCAGCGAGAGAATAAATGCTCTTAAGGGCAAAAGCGAATCTGAAGACGAAGGCTACTCTGTGGATGAAGAAAAAGAGGTTGAAGTTTCTGAAATAAACCCAGATATTTGCACTGTTAATTTAGATAAAAATGGAGAGACCAATTACCTTGACGATGAACCAGGGATAAATGAATTAATTGATTTATATTTTGACGGAGATTACGACTTTAAAACTGGAAAATTTATGGGTATGACAACTGAAACCGAAAAACAATTTCAAGAAGACCTCCGTCGTTTTTACTTGGCATTTACTGATAATACAGACATGCCACCAGATGTTAAAAAATTCAGCGACATTAAATTGAGAGATTACAGTAATAAAAAGTTTTGTAAATCTGGCAAAAATGGAATTGGTGTTAAAGGTGGATATAAGGATGAATTATTCTTAAAGTATGCAGATAATTTGAAGGACATGATTCAATCAGTTAATGTAAGACAAGACGAGTTGTTGTCTATAGTTAATAAAATTTTTGTTTATGTCTTGGATCCAGTAACAGACAAAGAAGTAATTCGCGTTAACCCCGATTTAACTGAGCCTGGACTTCAAGAATTGGTTGGTGAAACTAGAAAACTCATAATTGAATTATATTTAAAATGCGAAACAGATTTTGTAGAAGGTGTTAAGATATATGAAGCCATTGTTGAAAGTCAAATTTTCAATACAACTCAAAAACACATTGAACAACTTGAGAAGGAGCGGGAGAAACTTATTTCTCCGTACAAACAACAAAGCGACAAAATTCCTGTTGTTACTGTATAAATCGTTATGATATATGATGTATATGATGTATATGATGTATTATTTATTACAAAATAATAAATAATATCAGACAACAACTTCGCTAAATGAAGTTATATTTAAGCGCGGCTAGCGGCAGCGGAGCGGGAAGCGGCAGCGGAGGCCATGCGGGCGGCGGCGGCGGCACGGGAAGCGGCGGCAGAGGCGCTGCGGGCGGCGGCGGCGGAACGGGAAGCAGAAGCAGAGCGGGAAGCGGAGGCCGCGCGGGAAGCAGCAGCGGAGGCGGAGCGGGCAGCAGACGCAGCGCGGGAAGCGGCGCGAGCAGCAGAACGAGAGGCCATAGCCTTAGCTTGACCGCCCTTGCGGTGATGACGACGTTGGGTTTTTGCCATTTATATATATACCTCACAAAAAAAATTTTTTTAGAGAAAAACTCTAGAATTTTTATTTTTCTAAATACAATTGCACCCTCCCCAATTTTACCAAACAGTATTGGTTGATGGCCAGTACATTTTATCCCCCTTTTGAATATTATACAAACTCCTAAATAATTCTAAACGAGATAATGGAACATTTGCTCTATATTTATCTGGAGGATGAGGGTTGGTTTTTAATTGCGCCTCAACCGCCTCTTTATAAATATGTTGTCTTTGCTGCATCGCAAAATAGCAGTAAAATGCTTGGAAAGATAATGAACGAATTGGTATAATATCATCGTTATAATCTTGAAAGTCTCTTAAATACTCTGTGCAGATCGCCATCGCAGAAATGTCCGCTAAATCTTCTCCTATACTTGGAGCTGCATCAAACTTTATTTTATCATAAGATGCAAATGTTTCATATTGCTTAATAATATCTTCTTGAATTGCTCTAAACTTTTTCTTATCTTCAGGAGTCCACCAGTTGTGTAAATTTCCCTTATAATCATACTTACTACCCATGTCATCTAACGCGTGCGACATTTCATGAGCTAAAGTAAAGCCAATGTGTGACAAGTTATACTCTATTCCTCGCTCATCTAAATCCACAAATGGTTTTTGCAAATATCCTAAAGGAATATAAATAGAGTTTTGAGTTGGTGTGTACATTGCATTCACTATATAAGCTTGTTGACCTATTAGTTTGAAGGCATTCCAGCTTATTTGAGGTATATCAACAACTTCATCGCCCTCAAGAGATATATATTTATATGTCCTCCAATTACACTTCTTTAATAAGTTTCCCCAAGGGTCGTCTGCTTTATAGTCTAACAATGGGTCCTCTCTCATATTCTTTGGTGCAGCAATGCTCAAATTCATGGTTTTTAATTTTAATAATGCGTACGCCTTTGTTTTTGGAGACAACCATGTATTTCTAGATATTATTCTCTTAAATACCGTTATTAAATCATTCCCCATGCTTTGCACATAATTAATGACGGCATCCTTTTTGAATTTCTCTACAAATTGGTTCGTTAAAAATGTATTAAAAGTTATAGACATGCCAAACACTGGATATAAATCCCAAGGAAAGTGTCCTGGTATTCCATGCAAATATCTTCCATTAAAGTTGTAATGAATATAAACCAATTTTTTGTCAAACCTTATCATTTGTCTAAAATAAATATATAACCAGTAACTCTTCCATTTTTGAGACTTCCAATTGTCCTTTATAAGAGTGCATACACATTTTAAGTAATTTAAACTGTCGCATATGAAAAAATCTGGTATCTTTTTATATCCAAGATATTTTGCAAATTGATACCAATTAAAACCATATTTTTCAAACGATTCATCTGTCTTAACTACATTATAAAAATCTGGCGAGTCATTTTTAACAGTGTCACATCCCATAGCATTTAATAAATCTTTTTCTACTTCAAAAACATCCTTTCCGCTTAGCCCGTGTTTTTTTCCTAGACAAGCATCAAAAATCGTGTCAACATATTCAACATATTTCTTTTGAACATCTTTTCTATACTTAATAAACTCGGGGGTTTTCCCTGTATTGTCGTCTAAATAAAGCTCTGCGTCATATAATGACAGTTCCGGCAAAGAAATATAATTACGAAATATTTTTGCATTTTTATCATCGGCCATCACCTTCCAGTGAATTGGACACGCCCATCGCACCATTTCATTGTGGTTAATGTGTGCCATATATCTCCACAAATCATCATTGTCTACAAACTCTTTGTGCTTTAAAGGAACTTTTGAAATGTGATTTCTAGTTGTTTTCGGATTAAGGTTTAATAAAGAGGTATACATATTTTTAATTAGTTTTGCCTTTTTGTCGCTGTGGGTTTTAATATACTCTTCTATAATTGCAATTAAATCTCGGTATACCTTATCTTGCGTTACTCTAAAATCGTCAATCTGAACATAATATCTCTGATCTTTGGGTGCAAGAAATGCTTTCTTTTTTGTGTCCGTTAGCCAAATGTAATTAATATATGTGTAAAAATCGCTGCGGGGGGTGACAGTTGTTGGCGAAAATGGTTTTTTGAATAATTCTATTAGCTCTTTTTCAACATCCATTCCAGTCATGACTTCAGCCAATCTATTTGTTCCAAATCTAGCATGCTTGTTTTTTCTCTTTTTTGTTTTCTTATTTTTGTTCTTATGCATTTTTCGCAACTTTATTTTTTGATTTTCTTCATATTCCTTCTCAAAACTATGAAACGAGAACTCTTGTTTGCAGTTCTTTCTTGTTTTTTTATGTATTTTTTCTTTGTTTTTATGGGTTTTAATGTTTTTTTTTGTTTCGTTTGTCATCTATATATTATTGAGATAATTCTAAACACAATGGTTGATAAAATTATCCGAAAACAAAACTTTACATCAGCTAAATTTATCTCCTAATGTATTCAACAAATCATCGTTATAAACAAGATTTCCTTGTGGCTTATACGATGCAATTGGTGTATATTTCTTTTGATTTTGCGCTTTTGCTGAATTTGCTTGCGATGGGTCTTTATTTTTAAACATCATTTGTTCAAGTGACATTGGTTGGTCGCCATTCGTTATTGTCTTGTTCTCTCCTTCACCAACCCGATTTCCATTTTCATCAATAATTATGCCTGTTTTTTTCTTTAATTCATTTCTAACATAAGACGGAACAAAATGTTTCCATGAAATCATAAGAGTATTTGGATGTATATAACGAACCATAAAACCATTTTCTTTCAATTTATCTACTAAATAAGCTATGCAAGCTCCTTGATCATATTTTGGAACCCCTATCATAATTTCTGGAACTATAAACCAGCAAAATTGTTCGTCTGTTTTTTGTCTTGCTGTTGTTTTAATTCTAATATGAATGCGATTCAATAACTTATTATACAGTGCTAATTGATTTAAATCGTGTTGGCGTTTTCTCTCGTATAATTCATCTATATTCAACTTTTCTGAGAAATCTGCAACATTCTCTAGAGTAAAAATATTTGCCATTCTCTGTTTTATTATTTACTAGAAAAAAAGAAAGTAACTTAAATGCAAATAACAGGGAACCCAGGTTTTCAGAAACCCGAAGGGTTTCCATACCCCTGCGACCCCTCCTTAAAATGTTATTTTTAGAAAAATTGTAAATCTCAATCGTATTTTGCTAATGAAATTTATTATTTTATATTAATAATTGTTACAATGATTTATTTTAGAGTATCGCTGGAAATAGCTGAATGTAAATGTCCAAACATATAAAAAGCATTTAAAAAGTATTCAATATATTTAATATATCACAAATTATGACCATTAAACATCTCGTTATACCAGGAGGAGGGCCAACTGGGATTAAAGCTCTGGGAGCATTACAGTATCTTGAACAAAAGGGATATTGGAACATAAACGAAATTGAAAGCATTTATGCTACTTCTGCGGGAGCAATTATATCTGTTTTGCTGTGCCTTAAATTTGATTGGGAAACTATAAATGACTATATTGTCAAACGCCCTTGGAATGATGCGTTTCAAGTTAGCGTTAATCAAATTTTTGAAGCTTATTCTAAAAAAGGCATATTTGATAAAAATGTCGCAGAAATATTTTATAAACCTTTTTTCAAAGCAAAAGACATATCTATGGAAATTACTATGAAGGAATTTTTTGAACTTTCAAACATAGAAATTCATTTATTCTCTCTTGACATAAACGCTTTTAAACTTGAAGATATATCGCATTTAACCCATCCAGATTTACAACTTCTAACCGCTGTTCAAATGTCTTCTGCTATACCTATATTAATTTCGCCGGTTTGTATTGAAGATAAATGTTATGTTGATGGAGGTGTTGTTTGCAATTATCCGATAAATCATTGCATTTTGCGCGCAGAAAATATAGACGAAATATTTGCCTTGAGAAACAAATACACAAAAAAAGACGAAAATATAGTAAAAAACGGATCTACTATATTAGAGTATGTCATGAATTTTATAAGTCGGCTTGTTAATAGCGTAGCGTCAAAGTTTGAAGAAAAAGAAATTCCAAATGAACTTATTTATGACGCCGATTTAATGACTTTATCCAATATTCAACTAGCATTGTATTCAAAAGAAGAGAGGCAACGATTGATTGATACTGGGATTGAATCGGGCAAAACATACCTTTTAGAAAAACGCTTGTTACCCGAACAGTTGATTGAACAAGTTGATGCGGTTGTTTTAGACGACGGTGTTCAAGAACTGAGTTAATGTTGCCTTGCTTGGTTTAGCGTCATAATCTATGATTTGATTGTCCTTTAATAATTTAATTGTAGGGTATCCCTCCACTTTATAGGTGTTCATCATCTTCTCCACATCAGGTGAATCATTTGTGCAATTTACTTCTGTAAAGATAATTGTGTATCCGTGAATTTGCTTTCCATTGTATTCGGCCTTTACTTGTTCCCATTCCGGTTTTGCTGTTTTGCAATGTGGGCACCAATCTGTATAAAATAACATTATCTCTGCTTCTTTTCCATTTGAATTGGCGGATGCCGCACTCCCAACAGGAGATTGTTCGCGATTAGCTTTATAGCTAGGATTCATCGCAGGTTCAATATAACTTTTATACATGATGTATCCAATTACTGCTAAAATTATGACAAGAACCACAATACCAATCGTTCTCCAACTTAATGATGTAAACGAGTTTCTCATCCCAGAAAACATTCCAGACGCAGACCCACCCGTGCTTGCGGTTAACGATGGAACTCCGTTAAAACGAACGCTTTTACTCATTGTGTATTATATATATTGAATAAGAATAAATTACTGTTTAAACGAAATAAAGAGTCCAAAAGAATAACTATAATATAGACAATGATATTTAGAAATAGTGACGGACTGCTTGTGGATATTAAAAGAAGTGACTTTAAGAATGATCAATTGTTCTATTCAAAAATAATGAGTATTAAAGTTAAAAAAGAGAGAAAACAACAAACCGTTCATTCAGCTCTTATGGTTAAAACATCAACAAATTCCGGATTATATTCAAAACAGGCTATTGATAAATTGATGCTAGAATTGTCTTAAAAATAAAAATAAAAATAAAAATAAAAAATAAAAATATTTTTATATACATTTAATGTAAGAATATGTCATCAACGCGTAAAAACAACAAAAGCAACAAATCAAATAAACATAATAAAACAAAAAGAGTTTATTCAAAAGAAGAATATAAGAGTGGTGATGGAATGCTTACAACCGTTTGGGGACCTAGTTTATGGCATTTTCTTCACACTATGAGTTTCAACTACCCAGTAGAACCTACTGTTGATCAGAAGAACCAATATCGCAATTTTGTATTAAGTTTAAAATATGTTTTACCCTGTAAATATTGTCGCATGAACTTGGTAACTAATTTTAAACAATTGCCACTCACAATGGCTAATATGAAAAATAGGGAAACTTTCTCTCGTTATGTGTATGATCTTCACGAGTTGGTTAATAAGATGCTTCATAAGAAATCCAATTTATCTTTTTGCGATGTGAGAGAGAGATATGAGCATTTTAGAGCTAGATGCACAGATGAAAAACCTAAGCTTTTCAAATTTGCAAAATTAAATAACACTAGAAAAAATAAAAAGGATAAAGAGAAAGGATGCACTGAACCGCTGTATGGAAAGAAATCCAAATGTATTATAAAAATTGTCCCACAAGAAGAAAAGGGAGCAACTTTTCAAATGGATAAAAAATGCGTTAAGACACGAGGCTAAAAAATAATTATTTCACTAAATAAGTGATATCATTATTATTGGTGTTATTATTATTGGTTACATTCCAAATGTTGAGAAATCGCTTAGAACGGGAACGGGCAAATAACTAGCGCCCCCGGTAGAAGAGTTAAAACTTCCTGTGGCATCATAACTACCATAGCCAGTTGATGAACCATTGTTTCCAGCAGAGCTAGATTTATAGTTAGGAACCTTTTTGCATTCAAAACTGGGTTCTGGGCATCTTGCGCAAGCTGGGCATGGTGGGCATTTTTCCTTCTTACCCGTTGTGGGGCAAGCAGATGCCACAGGGCATGCAGGACACACTGGAGGAACAATCTCAGATTTTAATATATACAAATCTTCTTGTCCACGAGGAATCATGCTCTTAGGTATTCCCTGAGGCAATGAGCTATCATATTTTCCTGAACTATTTGCTGAGTTTGAAGATGAAGATGAAGATGAAGATGATGTAGAATCTGTGGCGGTTGAACTAGGTTTGGATGAATCAAAAGGAGACGCTGAATAAGAAGAGGATTGTCCTCCGTAATTATATGTGTATGTATTTGTAGCGGTGTAAATTGTCGTATCACCATTAGCTTTTGTCGCCTCAATGGCATATTGACCATCATTTCCAGAAAAGAATCTAGCAGAACCACCGCTGGGTCCATAAAATGTAGTATTGTTAAATTGCTTCATTAAACTACTAATGCTTTCTGATGATCCGGCAGTTTTTTTTGGGTCGGTTGATGCATTTGATTTTGCGTCAGAGGTTGTAGTTTTTGAGGTCGCTGGTATTTTTGTAGAATATGAACTTGTCTCTCCATTTGCACCCGTAATAATAATATAAAATTCAGAAGCATCCTTCATTACATTTGCTTTACTTCCGTTTGGACCATAAAATACGGTAGGGGCGGAAGATTTACTGTAGTGGTCATAATTATCATAGCCGTTGCTTCCAGCATTAGTAACACCAGATGCCAAAGTCACTTTATCCACATATTGTGTTGCTTGGTTTTCATAACCTTCTTTAATATTGCCTCCTAAAAAGGGCACTAGAATTAATCCTAATATCAAAATAATCAAAAGAAACAATGCACCATTTTTCATTATATTCATTCGTATAATTTATATAGTGAAAAAATTTAAAACAAAAACAAAACAAAACAAAACAAAACAAAACAAAACAAAACAAAACAAAACAAAAACAAAAAATTGATTTGTTTATAATCTTAATAAATGTTCTTATAACCATAATATAAAAGACATGTCAGACGACGATGATGAATCAGTTACTTTAGAACATGTAGAATCTGATCCCGTTAAAAAACAGCGCGCTCCAAGAATTAAAGCAGAGCCTTTGTTAAAATACTATTTTGAAGACCCGCGCATTCACGAAATCGGCGTTGATGAAGTCGGTCGCGGACCACTTTTTGGAAGAGTTTATACCGCTGCCGTCATTTTACCTAAAGATGACACTTTTGATCATTCAAAAATGAAAGATAGTAAAAAATTCCACTCTAAACAAAAAATTCAAGAGGCTGCTGAGTATATTAAACAAAATGCGATTGCTTGGTTTGTAACCTATGAAGATGAGAAAACTATTGACGATATAAATATTTTACAAGCCACACAAAAATCTATGCATAAATGCATTAAAGAAATATTAAACAAAACATCATTTAAGACAGAATTTATTCAATTATTAATTGATGGAAATTATTTTAATTCTTATACAGAATACAACAATAAAAGAAAAAAGTTGGAAGTTTTAAAACATGTTTGCATTGAAGGAGGCGATAATAAATACTCTTGCATTGCCGCAGCATCTATTTTGGCAAAAGTTGCAAGAGATGCATATATTGAAGAATTGTGTGCCGAACATCCTGAGCTTTCGGAAAGATATAAAATTGATAGTAATAAGGGTTACGGTGCAAAAAAACACTTGGAAGGAATTAAAGAATATGGAATCACTCCGTGGCACAGAAAAACTTTTGGAATTTGCAAGAAGTATTAGAAAATTAATTAGAAAAAAATTGAAATGATTATAATGAGAAAATATTTTTTAACTCTTATTGTAGACATGGCTCAATTCAATCCCAAAGAAATTATTTATCATTACCGCAATGGTAAACCAGCTTATTACTCGTATGACGAGGAATTATATTGCGGGACTTTTCCAGAGGAATGGGCTCAGAACCATTTGCCAACAACAGGACCCAAGGAGTGTGGAAACTGTGTGTATTATGGTTCATGGAATGGAGTGTTTCTAGGATACTGTGCCAATTGCGCGAATTATGTATATAATGGTGAACGCGGTTATGGATTTATAGACATTGGAAGAGAATGTGATTACAATCGCGATGTGGATGGGTTCAGCATCTTTGATACTTATTTGAAAGATGTTTTCCCCGATGATATTGGCGACAAGGATTTTATGGATTCTTTTAAAGCCATTAATAATAGTCATGGATTTTCAACTGAAGAATTGTCATTTGAAGAAAGATATCCAGACATTGATATTAATGAGGTGAATGACTACTACGACGAGTTGTTTCGTAGAGAAAATGAATTAGAAAATGATGAGAATGGAATTGGTGTTGGATACACAATTGATGGAGGAGGTTATTATGGAAGCGATTACGATGGTGGTTATGATTCTTATTAAAACTAAAAGATATAACGACAATTATTATAAATTTTTATATTGTTGCAATATTATATAATAATATATATATTAAACAAATGGGAAATAAATTATCTTCAACAAAACCACGACAAAATTCAAGTTCCGGTGATTTAGATAGAGAGACACATGGTCGTTGGAGACAATCAAATGCCGTTTCTTTTTCTACTAGCACAAAAAAAGAATCATTTTGTAATCCAGGACCTAAACCAAAATTTGCAGTATATGAAGAAAAAACAAGAGTAAACCCCAATACTGGAGACACAGCGACTTATAAAAAAAGAAAAGATCTTTTACCACTATCTGTATACTTGAATGAATACAATTCTAATGATACTGTAAAATATGGTTGCAAACCAGACCAATACATTAAATATGAAAATGGACATTATTGTTGTGTTGACCAGAGTCAAAAAGCTACTCCTCAAGAAATGCTTGATGTTATAAACCAAGCTCTTGAAGGGTTTTTTGATAATGTCGGGTTTTCAGCCGCTCCAAATTCTTATACTAAGGATAAACACAATCAAAT
>Ga0214921_10010550_pt1 | contig 11398 bp, 11 predicted proteins | sample LL1505_MetaG_FD_177992 | JGI IMG/M metagenome (GOLD analysis project Ga0214921, IMG submission 177992) | Freshwater microbial communities from Lake Lanier, Atlanta, Georgia, United States - LL-1505 | ecosystem: Environmental > Aquatic > Freshwater > Lake | place: USA: Georgia | collected...
AATAAGTTTAATAATCGTAATCCCGCGGATAAAAACTGGGGTATCGAAGATGGGTTTGTCGCCGGTGATTTGATCTTTATCCCCGAAGGTCTTACCATTAGTCTTTCCATCAATATACAAGCAGAAGTCTTATCTCCCATTAATAACGTGGGGCCGTCCTATTTAGAGCGTATTCGTAATCGTTTAAATTGGACACGTGGCTATGTCACACGTAGAACTACGTATACCACCACAAACATCACACAAACAACGACGCTTCCCCTATTATTGATCATGACGGATGTGACACTGGAAACCTATACCAGTTATGGTCGCACATGGGTTCAAGTCGGATCCGTGGCGAATGGTGAACCTCAAAATTGGTTAGGAATATCCGTATCCAGCACCGGGAAATACCAATCAGCAATTACCCAAAGCGGTGATATTCATATCACACAAGACTATGGCGCAACCTGGTCCTTACCAAATAACATTGGTCCTTCCGATAATAACAGTATTTCGATATCTTATACCGGCCAACATCAGACGGTAAGTAATGGCTTAGGCATTTTTGTTTCGAATGATTTCGGCGCCACCTGGAGACAAACGTTTTCACAAGGAGCATCTCAAATTTTCGTGACCATTTCTTTGACCGGACAATATCAAACCGTAGTTTCCTGTGGTGACACGGTATATATTTCCAAGGATTACGGACAAACCTGGAAACCCATTGATCCCGTGCTCAATGAAGAATTATATTATTCCATTGAAGGTTTTCCCACGGCGGGTATCGCACTTTCTTATAATGGTATTTACCAAACCATTGTTACGGAAAACATTTACATCTCGGATGACTATGGTGTAACTTGGACGAATGTGAGCGATCAAAATAATTTAGATGATCGAAATTGGCGCTCCGTGGCCATGGCATCCGATGGTATTTACCAAACCGCGATCGAAGAGGGTGGTGAAATTTATGTTTCCAACGATTATGGTAACACATGGGCCTTTGTGGATAACCCAGATTTAATTGATAAACAATGGGAATCCGTTTCCGTATCTGCCACGGGGCAATATCAAACTGCGATTGAGAAGGGTGGTAATATTCATACCTCGATTGATTATGGAAAAACCTGGGATGCCGTCCCTGATCCCACAGTTTCAAATAAACAATGGATTTGGGTTTCGGTTTCGTCGGATGGTATTTACCAATCAGCGGTGGATTATGGTGGACATATTTATATGTCACAAGTGTTTATGAATTCTAGCGCAGAACAGGCAGACTCTTGTGTTTGTTTGTAGTTTTTACCATTGTGTAAAAATAGTGACATAAAATGGATATAGAATTATGAAAATGAATATAGCAATGAAGGGTCTTCTCGTTATTCTAGGCGAATCCTTTCGAAGTGGTGGTCAGGACTCCAGAGTTCGAGGAAATCCGGAGTCGGTGCCTGAACAAATGCTTGCATGTGATAGCCATATTCGTCTGATAGAACATTTGAAAAAAACATATAACACAGACATCTCCGTATTCTTGGCAACATATACAACCCCATATGATCGAGAATTGCTCCATATGTATAGTAAATATCTAATTGACCATAAAATATTGGGTGATGTCATTGGGTTAAACAACCTATTTCGAATGGCTCTCCATTCAACAACTATTTCTAAGTATGATTTCGTATTTTATGTTCGCGTGGATTTGCTTCTAAAAAAGGACCTGTTTGCTGTTTTCAACCCGAATTTACAAACCATCCACTTTCCATTTGTTTGCTGGATCAAATGGAACAAATTTGGAAATGATCCGCGAGTATGTGATACATTTTTATTTATTCCCAAAAAATATTATTCTTATTTGCCTTATATAAACATATATCACGGAACTTGGTGTGAATTAATAAATAGAACGAATTTGACATATGATGATATGGATACATTTGCAACTACGTATCACGATAGCAATACCGAAAACGATTGTAACCCATTCTATTCTATTGTAAACCGGCCTGAAGCGACAACCTGGTTTAGCGAAGGTCACAACTTTGACAAATGGAGGTTTTTTCAAAATCGATTCTCTACAGAGAGCGATACGTCGCTGGTATAGCAGCAGGTGACTTCGTATAGCCGCAGGTGACTTCGTATAGCCGCAGGTGACTTCGTATAGCCACAGGTGACTTCGTATGAAACTATGTTTGAAATAAATGATATAGAATGATTTTTTTACAAATGACATATACAATGTCATTTTTAATGAAAAAAGAGAGGGGTCAACTTATGTTTTGTGATCTGGGGGGATACGAAACAAGAAACCCATCCACAATGTGGTGTATCCAACAAGCAGATGTTATATATAACTGGAATGATTTTCCGGAAATGAAAATTGACACAGGAGATGCCGAAAACACGATTCAGGATTATACGTATAGTAAACAAAATAATTATAACAGATTAGTTCCCGATTTTAATTTTCACTCTTGGCCTCAGGTTGGTATCGATGATTATGATGAAATGATTCGGCAAATTGATTATGCCGGGTTACGTTCCCCGAATACAATGAAATTGGGGTGGATTGGTAATATCAATACAAACATAATGCGTAAAAAACTCTTTGATATAGGGAACAATCATAAAAACTTGTTTGATATTTTTGATTGTGGGAATTGGTGGAAGGACTCGAATAATAGTGTAAAATTAAAGAGCAATAAATATATATCCCTACCAGATTTGGTAAACAATTATGGGCTACTGATTGATATTGAAGGAAATGGTTATTCAGGTAGATTAAAACATTTATTATGGTCGCATCGACCCGTATTACTCGTAGACCGACCCCATAAAGAATATTTTTTTGAATATTTGAAGGAGTGGGAACATTATATTCCGGTAAAGCGCGACCTATCCGACCTTGTTGAAAAAACCAACTGGTGTCTGGACAATTATGAGGATGCGTTGAAAATTGCAGAAAATGCTTATAAATTTAGTAAAAAATATTTGACACGAAATGCGTGTTATGAGCAATGGGATAAAATCATAAAACAGAATAGGTGATACACAAGCACGATAGATGCTATACTATTTACACAAATCAGCCAATTCTTTGTATTTATGTAATATCTCTACGTCGAGCCTATCTCCGAATTGTGGTTTGAACGAAAAATGGGCAACATTGATAAAGGGAACAATGACACTTTTACCCGTCGTGTGTCTATAAATATTTCTAGAAAAAAAGAGTTCGTCATCATTGTTACCATATACCAAAAAGAGTTGATAATATCGTTTAAGTGTGGAATATAGACCTCCAAACATATTGATACTAATTCGTCCTTGCCAAAAAATCGGTTCGGCATTTATTCTGAATTTTTTTTTATTTGAAAGAAATGCATTATGCACTCGATATGCTTTATCATATAATGCATACCACCCCCCAACCCATTTGGTAAGTGGAGAATCATCATCATTATAACCGGAATATATTTCAGAGTCCTGAAATATGTTGTGAACTTTATATTTACTTTGTATATATGCACATACATCATTATTCACAATATTCGGGTAATATAACCCATCGGGTTTGATCTCATTTAAATATCTACACATTTGGTCAGTGTCTATATATACAATGTCATCATCACATTTTACAATAATGTCATTATCATTATACCCAATATTGATATAATAAAGGTAATATTCATTCCACTGTGGCAACCCCATGGTCGGCTTTATATAACGAAACCCCTTATTTTCTTCTACAAACTGTTGAATATAGATAGCGTCGGATGGATCCCTGGTATAATCCCATATATGCACCTCTGTAATAATATGTTCGGAAAGAAGACGTATTACATAGGGAAATAAACATTCCAAATACCTTTTCCTTCCCGCAAAAATAGTGAAATACACATTGCTTTTTGGTTTTTCTGGATTGCCAACTTTTTCAACATCTAGTGGTGGTAATCGGGGAGGATAGAATGGCATTTCAATATTGTAAATATCAAACAAATCATCTATATAATTTTATACATAAAATATATAGATGCCTTACCGGACACGAAAAGTCAAAGGAAAACCTTGTTATCGTGTGTTCAATAAATCGAATAAACGCGTGTTTTCAAAATGTGCCACAAAAGAAAATGCAATTCGGCAACTAAGACTCCTCCGTGCATTGGAATTTAACAAAAATTTTAAACCGAATAACAAAACACGGTCTCGAAAAACACGCTAGTTTAGCTATTGAATAAATGTTGAAGAATAAAATGTGTGTCTATTCTATAACATGGCGACAAAACTTACAAGCAGTGAGTATTCGAACTTAAACGCCGAACTCGGGCAAATTTTCAGCGCGAACCAATACCCCTATATTAACATCTATACCGATGCCGAGGGCACGAATTATGCCTCGGATAGCAATGGCAATCACATCGCCGGTAAAAAGGTGAATAGCATTTCTTTGACGGCCCCTTATTTAGATGCCGCTACCAATGAGATGACACAACCATCCATGTCGTTTTCATTTGCGGATGGTAGCACATTTGTCTCTGTGGATAACTTGCACCATAACTGGTTTTCTATCTATGGCGTGCCGGTCCCTCCTCGCACATTTTAGGCGAGACACATCTTTGTTGCCGAAAACTATTCGACCGTAGTTAAATAATTTTTTATTATTTCACTAACGTCATGCCAATGATTTGTAAAATCATAAGAAATATATTCGATTCTACAAACATCGTTTTTTTCTCGTTTTCTCTCATTCCAACAAAAATAAACCATTTTGATATTGTTATTCAGTGGATAAAGTAATTCGTATATTTTTACAAGGTATTCTGTGGCATCTACACCATATTCTATGTCATCTAGATGATAATTCAATTCTGGGTTTGCTGCGTCAGCATATATAAATAGTAGGGTTTCCTTGGATTGTATATCTCTCAATAATCTTTCGAGTCTAATTCGTAGTTTATTTTTATACTCATTATTGATCGTGAAATGCGTGTTACCCAATCCGCTAGTCTTATTCATTTGACTTTCTGTAATATTATCAACAGATGTATAATGTTCATTGCCAAGATATGTATAATATGTATAGCCAGTAGTCATGTATTCCACTGCCTTTTCAATACTATCATTTATAAGAATATGTAATATATAATATGTCGTTCTACTTGGAGTCCATAACCAGTCAAACGGATACGAGTATTCGCGTAAATTTGCTAATCGAATGCCTTCTGGCACGGAACATTGTAATCCTAATGGAATAACCTTCACTTTGTATATATTATATATAATAACATGTATTATAATACGTGCTAAACCATGCAAAATTTCATTTTTTCCGTTATCTTATATTTTTTGTATGTAATGTCCAAAGATGTATAAGCAAAATGATATATACACTTGATTCTATTACAAGGAAACGTATTTTCAAAACATGGATTTTTTAAGCGAAGAACAACGGCATATTTTATCCGAAGTAAAATCAGGAAAAAATGTGGTGGTTGACGCATGTGCGGGTTCTGGTAAGACAACACTTATTTTATATACCGCAAAAGACCTTGTTCATAAAAAATTTTTACAGATGACATATAATTCCATGTTACGACATGAGGTAAGCGAACGAGTTAAAAAATGCGGAGTGAAAAACATGGCCGTGCATACCTTCCATAGTTTAGCCGTAAAATATTATTACTCCACGGCATATACGGACCGTGGTATACGATATATTATGTTCCATGATTTGCCCCCAAAAACACCAATCGACCCGTTTGATATCTTGGTGATTGATGAGGCCCAGGATATGACATTCCTTTATTTTGTATTTGTCTCCAAAATGGTTCGGGACATGGGTTCTCCCATTCAACTCTTAATTTTGGGGGATTATATGCAGGGCTTATATGAATTTAAAGGGGCGGATACTCGATTTCTTACTCTCGCAGATAAAATTTGGCAGGGTCATCCCTCGTTAATTACAAATGAGTTTGTATCCTGCACTATGAAAATGTCATATCGAATTACGAATCCAATGTGTCAATTTATAAATGTTGCATTATTGAATGAAAATCGAATGGAAGCATGTAAAGATGGAACTCCGGTCATTTATGCAAGTCATAATTCAAGAAACCTCGAACGACTCGTGTTGGCAGAAATCTATAAAATATTGGAGAACGGAGGTCAACCCCATGAAATTTTTATCCTAGGTGCATCCGTAAAGGGTTTGAATAGTAAAATTCGTAGTTTGGAAAATGCACTGGTCGAGCGGGGTATTCCTTGTCATGTTCCTGTGATAGAAAGCGATACCGTCGATGAACGTGTCATTCATAAGAAAGTGGTGTTTTCCACATTTCATACCGTAAAGGGGCGGGAACGAAATTATGTATTTGTGGTCGGGTTTGATAATTCCTATTTTACATATAACGCGCGAAATGCTCCCCGATACATATGTCCAAATACGTTGTATGTTGCTGCCACTCGCGCCAAAAAAACACTTTATTTGTTGGAACAAAATGAATATCGTAGTGATCGCCCACTTGAATTCCTACATATGACCCACAATAACATGATATCTTCCGATTTCATTCAATTTCGTGGTATGCCGCGATCCAATTTTTTTCTCGATGAAGAAACTGCGCAACGCGAATACGAACTCGTCCATAACCATATGATTACGCCGACGGAACTCATTAAATTCGTATCGGAATCGGTGATTGAGGAAATATCCGAATTGATGGACCGTATTTTTGTCGTCGAAACTGACCCAGCGTCCTTAGTGGAGTTCCAAATTCCAAATATGATCGAAACACGGGATGGATTTTTCGAAGAAGTCAGTGATTTAAATGGTATAGCGATTCCATGTATGTATTATGATTATTTGGAGCAGGCGTTTTCCGAGGACGGAACCACATCCTCCCAAAACGTGTTATATTCGATTATTCATGAGAATATTGCATCTATGAAGCCCGATAAACATACCTATTTGAAAGAAATCGTGAACACCCTTCCTCCTGTCCTAGAAACCATTCAAGATTATTTATATGTTGCCAATATCAGTCTTGCTGTGCAAGAGCGCCTCTATTCACGGTTAAAACAAATCGATCGTGCGGAATATACATGGATTACGCAAGATATGTATGAGTTATGTAGGAGACGGTTGCGGACTACGGTAGGAGCCGATTGTCAAAAAAAACGGCCTCTTATAGAAAAAACATTGATTCACCAATCGAATCATGAACAGCATGTGTATATCGATGCGTTTTTGAAACAGTATTTTGAACCTCATAATACATTTCGGTTTACTGCACGTATGGATTTGATTGGAGATGAATTCTTATGGGAATTGAAATGCACACATAAAATTTCTATGGACCACTTGTTACAAGTGGTTATTTATGCGTGGTTATGGCAAATGTTACCGGAGAACATAGATGCACCTCTTAAGAGGTTCAAAATCATGAATATTCGCACGGGGGAAATACAGCGGCTCGTGGCTACACGAGAAGAAATCGACGCGATTATGGTGGCACTGTTGAAGAGCAAGTTTTTAGAGCTCGATAAAAAAACGGAGGCCGAGTTTATAGCGGATTGTATTCGACGATAAAAAAGACGTATTTTATTCTTTTTTATCGATGTATGGTTATATTATTCGGATGCTTGTGTCGGTGCCGCAAACTGTTGCACACATTCCCAAATCTTCGCCGATTCATCCATCGTATATGCACCACGACGCTGAGCCACATTCAAAAACGAAATAATAAGATTTAATGCAACAATTTGGTCGGTAACTTGAACATCTACCAAACGAACATCCTTGGATTCCACAGGATTTGTCGGAGTCTCGGGCTCGGTATCCATTTGATTCGAATATATGTGTATGTTTTATGTGACTATGTTTCTATATTGTTTTTTATGGTTTTGTGCTTTCTACATTTTCCCCGTATATTTTGACAGATTCCCCACCGATGCACCTCTCCGCAAATATACGCGTAACATCCATTGGCGAGTTTCTTCTTATTCGCCCTCCATTCTCGACTGGCTTCGTCGAAATCAATATTGGGTTCCATAGTTTGTGTTCGACTTCGCGTAAGCATTTGTGATTGTTTATGTATTGAATCCAAAATCAAAATTTTGTATTCAATTTTATTGCTGGTCCATTCCCTTTTTCGGTTTCCTTTTCCGTTGCACTTTTCCGTTTCACTTTTCCGGTTTCCTTATACCGTTACAACAAATTGTGGGTAAGTGATCACAATTTCCGAACCATCCGGGGTGAGAATATGGCCTTCGCTCGTCTTGGACGCACCCTGTGGCAAACTTGGAATATGTTCCGCATTGGTAGGAAGTAAGTTATAAATCAACGGTGTATTGTTCTCTCTGAGTTTCATTTGGGCAAACACAATAGGGACACCCTCGGTGTCGACGATTTCCAACGATGCGTTTCTCGCAAATCCTTGGGGGAACACCATGCGGTTTGCGCCATCCAAGATCAAATAATCGTAGACAGGTTTGATTTCAACCACGGTTGGCGCTGGCTCTTCCACTTGTGCTTGCACAGGTTCCTCAGCTTGCACAGGCTCGGGTTCCTCCACTTGTGCTTGCACAGGTTCCTCAGCTTGCACGGGTTCCTCCACTTGTGCTTGCACAGGTTCCTCGGCTTGCACAGGTTCCTCAGCTTGCACAGGTTCCTCAGCTTGCACGGGTTCCTCCACTTGTGCTTGCACAGGTTCGGGCTCGGGTAACACGGGTTCAATATACATGGCATTCAATCCAAGTTTGGCAATAAGAAACTCACTCACATTTTGGTGATATGTTTCATACGCTTGAGACGTAAGTATAAGATTGAGTTCTGACACATCGGTGAGAGTTTCATCATATAAACAAACACGCACAGTGAAATTACCATTGGCAATAGGTTCGGCCGGGTAATATTTAAACCCCGACTTTACCACAGGAAACGGGGGGATTTTTTTAGGTGTAAATGTAAAAAGTTCAGAAAGAGTATCGGTAGACATGACTATAGAGTATAAAGACAAATATATTTTATTTCATTTTACCCCACTATTTATATTTTCAAATTCAACATACTTTTGTATTTCAAATTCATCAATTCTACTAAAGTTTCTGATTTTACAATTTTATGTTGCTTCAATAATTCCGCGCCTTCTTGAATCATATCTTTCGAATTTCGGATCAAAAACTCGGCATATCCATACGCTTCATTGATCAACGTCGTCACTTCCGTATCGATGATTTCCTTATACTTCTCACTATTACTCGGATAAATCAAATTCTTTCCCATACCATAATAGCAAATCATGCGTTCGGCCAATTTCAGCGCCTCTTCGAAATCATTAATCGCACCTGTGCTTACCGAAATACCATAAAACACCTCCTCCGCAATACGTCCCGCCAACAAAATCATCAAATGTTCAAACAGGGCCTCGCGTGTCAAAATATTCGCATTCGAGGACTCGAATACGGTATAGGCAGGGCTTTTGGGAGCCGATAAATTGATCACCACCTTTGTCATTTTCGAGTGATGTTTGGATAAAAGACCGACGACTGCATGTCCCAGTTCATGTATGGCAATCTGGTCCACCATACTCTTCGTAAACTGGTGCTCATTGGGCTGCCACCCCACCATCATCTTATTCATGACCACTTCCAAATCATCATTCGTGAATTGTGTGCGATCATAACGAAGTGCATGTAACATGGCCTCATTGACCAAGTTCTCAATTTGCGCTCCCGATAAACCATTGGTGATTTCGATAATATCTTCCATGATGACGGTTTCATCATGGGGCTTTCCCCTACTATGTATGTTCAAAATCGCACGGCGAGTAGAAGTGTCCGGGTTACCGATATAGATGCGCTTGTCGACACGGCCGGGGCGAATCAATGCCTCATCCAACAAATCCGCTCTGTTGGTGGCACCGATAAGAAAAACCCCCGACGTATTTTTGAAACCATCGAGTGCCACCAAGAGTTCGTTTAATGTATTATCGCGTTCGTTCCCCGAGATTTCCCCATCCTTGGAGCGTTTGCGACCAAGTGCGTCGATTTCATCAATAAATACAATACAGGGGATATTGTCTTTGGCCAATTTGAAAAGTTCGCGAACACGGCTGGCACCCACGCCTACGTATTTCTCTTGGAATTCGGCTCCGGATACCGAAATAAATGCTGTTTTCGCTTCGCCCGCTAATGCCTTGGCTAAGAGTGTTTTCCCGTTTCCCGGTGGGCCCTCGAAAATAAGGCCCTTGGGGACACGGATATTATAGGGCTGGTATTTTTTGTAATTGGATAAAATATCAATGCATTGTTCGAGTTCTTGTTTGATGTTCTCATATCCGCCCACATCTTTGAAGGAAACGGGGGATTGGGTAATGACCTCGAAATTTTCGGACTTTTTGCTACTCTGTGAAGGACCATTGTCTATGGGTGCGGGTCTCGAAAGTCGCTCGAATGTTTCTTTATCCATAACGACACGGAACCCCCCACTTCTTTTTTTATGGTGTGGCGGTGTCGACGGTTGTTCTGGAGCATTTTCGCTTTCATCATCTGCCCCGTCACTAGATGGGTTATTGATTTCTCGGAATAACTTTTCTAATAATTTCGCGGCGATATCTTCGCCCTTTTCGTCGTCATCCTCTTCACTGCGAAATAGATTGGGGTTCAATATATGATTTGACTGCTCCGTGATATTGCGGGAGTTGAGTCTCTTTACATAGTGCTCATGGTAATGTTTGGAGAATGGGTATTTTTTTTCATTATTATTCGTATACATTGTGGCTTTGGTCAGCATATGTGGCCGGACATAGACCGATCGATGAAACCCCGATACAATGGATGCGATAATACATACTATATTCATCACTTGGATTGTCATTCTAGTATTCTATACTATACTATACTATAGAATTCTACTAAATCTGGAACAGGTGAACTTACAAAGCATGGACCCTTGCGGTTTAACACAAAATATGTAACGACGCCAACTTGGATTTCAGGTTATTGGTTAAAGATACCAATGTTCGCGTGGTCGTTTTCAACTCCGTGCTTGACTGTTGGATAAATTTGACATCGGGGTCATTGGCCATGGCAATGCTAATTCCTTGATCACATAAAACATTCCAACTATCAATCGTAGCCACTGCCTTTGTAATAATATTTTTTTCCGTGCTACTCAATTGTGCACTCGTGAGTGCAGGCTTGGATGTCGGATCTACGAAATACTGAATATATTCCATCGCACAATTGACTTCGTCCATGACATCCTGCACGACAATTGCAGCATCATGTGCGGATTTGGGTAATTGAACTGTGCTGGTCGCGAAGACCGTTTCCTTGAATTTCCCGAATACATTCGATAAGTTGACGATTTTTTGTAGGGCGATGGAAATCGATGTCAAAAACGTGACATCGGTGA
>Ga0214921_10010551_pt1 | contig 11397 bp, 20 predicted proteins | sample LL1505_MetaG_FD_177992 | JGI IMG/M metagenome (GOLD analysis project Ga0214921, IMG submission 177992) | Freshwater microbial communities from Lake Lanier, Atlanta, Georgia, United States - LL-1505 | ecosystem: Environmental > Aquatic > Freshwater > Lake | place: USA: Georgia | collected...
CCTTATCGCAATCCACCAGCGCCGCATCCCAAGCCTCGATAACCTCCGGCTTAGCATCCGCAATCTTAGCGGGAAACTCCGCCGAGTAATCCAGCACCTCAAACCAAAGCGAGGGACGGCTCTCGCAAAGGTAAGTGTTAACATCGGGCGTAAACAAAACCCGCTCCCAAACTTTTTTAGGACGAATTCCTGGCGTGAAATCCGCATCCTTAAAAAAGTCTGTCACATCAACCAAAGCCTGATAAAATTTCTTTCCCATTTCTCACCTCCCGCAATTCTTATAACAAACCCTCAACAAATCGTCAAGGGGGATTTACACCCCCGCTAGAATCTTCTTTCGCCATTCTTTGGAGTAATCACTTCGATCAGAATCATCCGGGCAAAGTTTCAGAAATTCTTTCGGGCAAGAAAAGTCATACGGCCCCATATCCTCGTGAACGTCCTTGTATCCCCACTCTCCTCCCTGCTCGTCCAGCATGAAAAGATAAATGGAAGGCTCACGGTTAGGACGACGGTATACAACCCACAAAGAATCTTCAACAACTTTCTTTGCCAAGATCTCTTCTTCATAAGAGAATCCCGAAATCACTTCATCCACAACTTCTTCTTTCGTTTCCCAGCCGCCGAAAGTCCAACCCATCTCTCACCTCCGCAATTCTTATAACAATCCCTCGCTGAACCGTCAACCCTAAATCTCGCGAAAAGGGATCCCCGGGGTTACGTTTTCGCGAAATCTTTATCTAAAAAGAAACCCGACGCTCGTTAGCAGAAATTCCCCAGGCAAATTTTCCAAAGCAAATCTCGCGAAAATGGTACCCCGGGTATCCACTTTGGAGAAATTTAAGAGAAAATCTTTATGCGAAAAGCGACAACCCATGCATCCCGGTTCTTCTCGCTTTTCCATTCAATATAATTTTCGCCCTCGGAAAACTGCTCCCAATTTCCTGGGCAAATTTCTTTCTCGGCAAAGGAAAGAATCTCTTCCCGGCTCTCAAAGCTCCCCCAAACTTTTGCCTGCTTCCGCCCAAAGCCCGACTTAACCACCCACATGCAGCCACCCCCGCTCGCATTATAACATTTCCATTCCAAACGGGCAAACACAAACTCGAGCGCGCAAGAAAAAACCGGCCTCGAAGCCGGGTATAAATCTTTATATTATTCAGACGCCTTGCCAAACCGGCGCCCGTATCATATCATCAAGGCATGAAACCGACGCGAACAAACGACAAGCGCGAAGGAAATCTTTTTCATTATATATAACCATACGCACACAAAGAGATATCAAACCTCTCCAAAGGTCTTCCGCACCTCCCTCCCTCCAAGTTCCTCCAAGGGGGATCTTTGGAGAGGTTTCTCTTTTTAAATTCCCATCTCCACCACTTCATACAAAATTTGATCAATATGGAACCCGTGAAGAAAAGCATAACCCCCGCCGATTTTCTGGGCAACCTCCGCATCCCCCGCTTGATAATAAAATACAATAAGTTTTTCTGACTCCCCAAGCCTTTGAGCCTTGGCAAATTCTCTTAAAAGAAATTGATTGTCCGGAAAATCTTTCTTATATCCAATCACAAACGCATATGTCTTCATGGTCTCTCCTATTTTCATTCCAGAAAATTAAGAGAAACATTTCCAACCCGCAAAACAAAAAAGCGCCGATTAACTCAGCGCTTGAAACCTTCCAAAGATTTAATTCTTTCTATCAATGATGCTCAAACCGAATTCTTTTTCGCTCCAAGCCGTAAACATTTTCCAAAAGATTTAGAGCTTGAATTGCGTAACTACGATCCCAACCATCACCATCAATGCAAGTGATGCTTTCCCGAAAAGCTTTATCGCCGTCAACCCAAGAAAGACGAAAGTTATAGTTTGAATTACCAGACCAGCAACTTTCAACCTTGATTTTCATCTCAACCTCCCAAAGATAATATAACCCGCCCCGCTTTTTCTGTCAAGCAAGGCGGGTTCACCTTTTTTCAGTTATATTCGATCTTCTTTTTCACGGGATTAAGCGAAACGTGAAGCTCCAAAGGATCGCGAGCCTCCACCTTGCCGCTCAAAAACTCCATGAAAACAAAACCGTCCAACGAAACAGCGACCGGACGACAATGCTGACCGAAACTATCCTGAAAACCGAAGACCGTTTCCATTTCTCACCTCCGCATTTATTATAACATTCCCTCAGCGAACCGTCAACAACAAAAACAGCAAAACCGCAGACACTCAGAAAAGATTTTTGAGCGCCATTTTGTGTTAATTTTAGCCAAAAATAATTCAGAATGAACCTAAATTATTCAGCGAGCCTTTTTCGGTTGTTTTTCTGAATTATTCTTGGGCGGAAAATGAAATTGCGGAAAAGAAAAAGCAAAATTTCCAAGAGGATTATTCCAAAATCCCGCCGTAATATAGTTCCATCAAAAAACTTTTGCCGTTCATCAAGTTTTTCGGAAAGGAAATGCTATCAACGCATACCGGATCGCATCTTAATTCCGCAAATGAAATCCTATCGCCCCTATTCCATTTGGCAATCAAGGATCCGCCGCCGGAAAGAAATTCATATAGGAAAAAAGAATCCCCATCCTGGATGATTTGATAATCCAAGTGGGGCTTAATTATAATTGTCAACTATCCGCTCCATTATTTTTCAAGAAGATAAGTAAACAACTTCCCGATGACGCAAGTAAGCAACGTCTCGATCATACCGCAAGCCAAGCGCTTGCTCTCTCGTTAGCCCGATAAATTCCCTTGGAGAAAAAGAAATCTCGTCGGGATAAAAAGAGAAAAGTTTTTCGGAAGAACCATTCTCATAGGTTACGTAAACCGAAGGAATGGGATCGAAAAGAGACTTGGGCATAGGAGAAATCTGGGCGGTAACAATCTTCATGGTGATCTCCTAGTAAATGCTGCAATCTTCTTCTTGATTAGGTTGAAAGCGTTTGAATCTTAAACATTTCCAACCTCCCGCTTTCATTATAACAATTCCCGCCCTATCTGTCAAGCAGAAAGAGCGGGCTACCTTATCTGTTACTCCAAAACCTTTCCGTCTTTCCAAAGTTTATATTCCGCAAAATCATCCTCGATAAGCACGCGCAAATCAAACCCATTACCATTTGGATTTTCATCCACATATTCTTTGCTGGAATTGATCGCGAACTGAGCTTGCTTAAACATTTCTTCTTCGGAAAAATCATCCGGGAACATAATCGAACAAATAGGAGTCAGACTTTCGTAACTCCCAATTTCATAATTCGAATTATATTCCTGGTCTGACTGATAGCAGTTTAGGTACTTCATGTCTCCCTCCCGCAATCATTATAACAAATCGGAGCGGACGAGGCAACCTCAATCCGCATATAATTCTTTTACCGCCGGATAACTTTCCCCAAAGAACTCCGGCAAGCCAACAAAGTTATCCTCGGAAAAAAGCCAAGAGAGAACATTCACCCGCGTTGGGCGATCTTTTCCTGGGAAGAAAAAGTTATAAACCAATTCTCCCCCGGTTTTATTTTTCAAGGTAGCTCGCCATTCCTGCTTCTCCCGAAATTGAACCGGGACTTCCCAAGCATCCAAGAAAACCCTCTTCTCCCCCTTCTCCAAAGAAATCGTCAAAGGAAACCCGGCAACCTTGCAATGAATCATGGTCAACCTCCCAAAACAAAATAACCCGCCGTCACCTATCCGTCAAACCATTTCTTTAAACAAATGGCGGCGAAATCTTTTCAAGAAAGATAACGCCCCACAACGTAACCCTGCGCATCCGAAGATACAGCAATAACAATTCCGGAGAAAAAAGAATCCCCGTGATACCCCTGCCAACCTGCTCCGGATAGCTCACCTCCGCTATCCGTCCGCATGAAATTGCTCAGGTGATACCAAGTTCCCCGATAATTAAAAAATCCATCATCATCGGAGCACCAATCAAAATCCTGCCGCAAAACTTTCTCCGGAACCTCGCAACGGTACATCAACCGCTTTTCCTTCAAATCGGAAATGACCGTCAACTTCTCCCCGCTGATCCGCTTTACATTCAGCATCTTAAACCTCCCAAAGCAAACCTATCCTCCCGGTCATCCAACGTCAACAACAATTATATAAAAATTCGCGCTTGACACCCTCCCCAGGAATTGATATAACAAATGCGGGAGGTAGCATGAAACCAACAGCAGAAGAAACCGTCCAGACCGTTACCGATTTCCTGAATTGTTTTTCTTCGATGGAATCCCCCTTCATCCAACAAATGAACGGGCAACACCGCACGCTCCAACAAGCATTCACAAAACTTTGTTTTGCTTGGATTGAAAATTGCGCGGAAGAAAATTACCGCCACGATCTCCGCAACGAGGCAAGCCACAAGATCTCCAAGGAGTTGATCCAAAAATTCCTGGAGAATAATTATAACTTCCCGCCGTCAAAAAATATCCCCTTTATTTAGGGGATACAAATAGCGCAAAAGAAAAATCCCCCAAGGAGGAATCCAAGGGGGATTGTTGTTTTATTAAAAAGATTTAGTGAGGGTACTTTACGAAGCCAAACAAACCAATTTGAGCTAGCAGATCTGCATACTCACGATCTTGGCCGCTATACTTTAACTCTTCAATCGAATCAATATAATTAGAATCAATTCCAGAATCACCAGAGCGAAGGCGCTCAGCACCTTTTTCTAAAACCTCTGGCGTAAGCAAAAGTCTATCACCTGTTTCTTTTTCAATAAGAATAGCTCGCAAATCTTTTTGAGCCGCAACTTCCGCCCAATACGAAACACCTTTAAGGGCTTCTGTAAATAAAAAATCGAAATCTTCAACCCCTTCTTCTCTGTCGGTTATGGTGTCCCATACATCTTCATCTGAAACAGAATCGACAGCGGCTAAATCTTCTTCTGATGGATTAGCATATAAAGTGTGAAGGGGCGCCGCCGTCTTTGTAATTTCCTGCAAAACGGAGTCGATCATATCCGCTTCCTTGTGCAAACCCTTCTGATCAAGTGCGTTTGCAATCTTCACTAATTTTTCAAGCATTTTATAGCCCCCAATCTTTTACGCCCAGATAATAATATATCATATAACACCGCGTACCGCTAAATCTTTTCTTTAATAAAAATTTTTTAAAAAAAGTTATCAGCCTCAAACGTCGCATAAATTAAAAGCAAAAATATTTTTAACTTTTTTTATCATCTTCATAAGTTTTTCTGTTACTTTAATTATATTAGGTACGCATGATTAATTTTCATGTGAAATCGTTACCCGACAGCTTTACGCTCCGCGCCTCCCCTAGATCCTCGGATCATCTCTAAGGCAACGACTATCGACTAAAGGTAAAGGTTCACAAAAAGTTTAAAGTGCGAGTTTAGAGGATTGTACCTAGTAGCTAACTGGACTGCTTCAAATAAGCCTTCGGGCAGGGATCGAAGACAGCAGAGACAAACGGTGCGAAAATCTAAGCGAAAACAAGAGAGAAAAAACTCTATAAAATACAAGAGGAGCGAAAAACCTCGTTAATAAAACACCGGCACCCTTGCCACGCTCGCAAGTAAGAATAAATTCTCACTGGGCACCCCCTCTCTAACGAGAGGTTAAAGTGAATCGGTTTATTCTCACAAGCAAAACATTTAAAGTCCTAAAAAACTTCAAATGCATACAAACAAACCCGGAGCCTAAAAACTCCAAGAGAAATTGCGCGCAATTTTTTCGTATTTTTTTCAAATATCTAAATACTAAAACCTAAAGCTCGAAATTGAACCAACTGAAAATCAACCAAAATAAAGAAAGAAAGCTGGAAAGTAAAGAATCGGAAAAGAAATTAACCGATTAAAAAAAGAAAGCTAAACACTAAAACTATGCCTGGAATATAACTTCAAAAAGAATCCGGCGGAATCATTTTGTGTTTCAATTTATTATCCTAATAAAAAAAGCGGAGCTATAAAGCCCCGCTATAAGTGTTTGCATTTACGTTTATTTGCGTTAGCTTCCCCGCCTAAACAGGGAATGGAAGATTTGTATTCAGAATCACATGCCCCTCGCTCCGCAACTTCTCGCAGGAACTCCGAAGCAAACCTAAACCCTCTCCCCGCTTCAATAGGTCAGGAATGGAAATCCTTTTACCACCAACCTGAAACGAACTGACGTAATAGCGGTTAGGAGTCCCGTAACAAATCCCCTTGTCAAAATCTTTCTGCATACGCTTTCCTTCGCGCTCAGAAATCCAATTCTCAAAACATTTGTCCAAAACAAATTCAAGATTATTATCAAAGGTGTGCTGGCCGTAAACAACCTTCGGCAAAGACTTGCAATAAGTCTCCACCTCAACCTCTTTCTCCCGGCTTGCAAACCTACAATTCGTAGATCCACCATACCCCCGGTTCTCGCACTCGCCCACCTTTTTTCCGTCAAAATAAACGGTGGCGGTGAAGCAATTAGAATCCTCGGAAAGCGTAGGGAAAAATTTTACATTCTTCAAGGAAACTCGGGTATTCATTTCTCAACTCCCGCCGTTAAAGGCAAAGATAATATAACAAATGCGCGCCTACCTGTCAAGCATAGGCGCAAAGATATAAAGCGGGGGATTGACCCCGCCCAATAATCTTTCCTCAGATTATTCCCGCCGCAACCAAGGGCGAGGGGCAACCGTGAGAACAGCGCCCGTCCGGTTCAACCTCGCAACCCTCTTTGCAAAGCGCCGGAACAACCGAGTCCGAACAAATTTCCTCGAGAAATTCCATCGCGTCCTCAAACCCGTATTCGTCCATCAGCGTCCGCAAAGAAATACGGAAAGGGTTCTTTGGAGCCTTGACCTTCGTTTCAGTTTCAGCGTTCATCTCGACCTCCCTCCCAAAGATAACCCGCCAACAATTCGGCGTCAACCATATTCTAAAATAAATCGGCGGGAAAAATAAACCAAAAAATAAACCCCCGCTTTCAAACGGGGGCTAGCAAAAATTATCCCAGGAATAATCTAAGAGAGACACCGAGAGATAACGGTGCGCTCCCCATCCCTCTCCATCACAAACCGCTTTTTATATCCAAGCCCCACGTTAATGCATGCATAGTAAAACGAGGCCTGAACAAAGTTTCCCACAAAAGAATAACGGGGAGAATAGTTCTAAAAAATATTGAAAATTATTCATTTTCAAATTCTTGTTGTTTTAGGGCAGCAGAGACTATAAACTCCTGCTCCAAAGAAAGCCAATAGAAACCAGTTCTATTTTCATTCTTCAATCGTTGCTCCTTGCTTATCGCTGGAAGCTCAAAGGAAATATTCTTGGCCGCGTTTAAATCCGAGTCTAACGTAAATCCGCAAGACAAGCATTTAAACAACTTACCCTTCCTATTTCCTTTACGAACCCAACCGCATGAAGAACATCTTTGGCTTGTATAGGTAGAGCAAATCTTAACAATCTGGACGCCAGCATCATTAAGCTTGGAATCTAACCTATCAAAAAGTTCCGCATAATTCCAATGAGAAAGTTTACGATTAACTCGCTTACACTTTCTCATATTTTTAATATTTTCTCGTCTAACAATTTTAATTCCAGAAAGATCTAGCTGATTTACAGACCAATTAATATAATTAGACCTGTGAGCTTCAGCTTTTTTAAAAGCCTTTGAACCTTTCTTTTTTCTTGAAAGTTTTTCGCAAATAGATTTATAACTATGCCCATGGCAATCTTTACTGATTACCTGACCGTTAGAACATGATATGGCTTCATTTTGGCCAACATCAATTCCAAGAACCTCTCCCGACTCAACTCTTTTCGGCATATCAAATTCAAACATAAATGTTAAATCATTTTTTGACAATCTGATACAGGATTTAATTCTTCCATTAACTAACATTTTATTGAAATGTTTTGTTTTCTTAAATGGAATTCTTATGGATAACCCTCCACCAAGGGAACCTAGAATAACCCACCCATCAAACTCTCCTGTCTCACAAAACTTTATTGTAACAAAACGAGAGTCTAATTCGGGCTTAACGCTCTTAACATCCGGCTTCGAGCAAGTATTTTTATTATAAATTGCCTGAAGTTTTCTTGCTTTCTTATGCATCCCTTGGGATTTAAATTTATTTATTTGATAAAGTCTTTTTGCTTGCTTTGTTCTTGTTCCTCTGACTATTCCAGAGGCTTGTTTTCCAGCCGCCTGAATCGCTCTTGCTGATAACCAAGTTTGAATATTTGCTGACAGCTTTTTATCAACCATTTTTGGAACATCAACCATCGGCCAAAGAAGGTCTACGAATTCAGAAACAACTCTTTGATATTCTGAAACAAAAAGAGAAAGATTTTGCTTTTTGTCTGTTCTAGCAAACTTTACAGAAGTTTTTGTCGATTTTATATTTACAGCTTTCTTTTTAAAGCGATTAGACTTCTGATTCATCTTTGCACAATTCTTTTATTAACTTTTCAGTTTTTCGTTTACTTCTTCGGTTCCCGTAGATTCTTGCACAAAAAGAGGTTACAAGAGATACGAAATCTTGCATTAGATCGACCTCGCTTTCTTGCGCCTCATTAATCACAATGACTTCGCCATCAAACATTGTCTTAATATATTGAAAGCCAAACCTAGTAAGTCTATCTTTATGTTCGACAATGATTCTTGTAGCTTTTTTATCCTTTAAAATTTTTTGAAGCTTTTGTCTATTATCGTTTAATCCGCTAGCGCATTCTTTAACAACTTCATGTACAACCCAACCTTTTGCATTACAAAATTGAGAAACTCTATCTGCTTGAGAATTTAAATTCGTTCGATTTTCCGATGAACTAACTCTAGCGTAAACAACATTGTATTCGGGCTTGTCAGTTTTCTTATCATCAATTTCAATTAAAATCGTTCCAGACTCTAATTGAATCGCATTTGGAATATCGCCTCTTTTCCAAACATTAAAGGCGCCTCGATATGTATAATTATTTATCTTGGCCCATTCTGATAGCTTAATTTTTCTCATTTTCATATTCCATTTACTTATAATGAAATATTACTATAAATTTCATAAACATTCAATTAAATGTTTAAACAAATTTCATACTTGCCGCTACCCTTCCCCACCTCAACCGTAAACTTCGTATCGGAATTCCAGTTATATTCCTTTCCGCCAACGTTGAACGTTTCCATAATAACCTCCCCTCGGTTCAACAATAATATATCATTACCCTCGCAAGCGCGCAACAATCTTTTTTATATTCTTACAGGTATATAACCACCAGAAAGTTTCCCCAAAGAATAATTGCGCGCTTTCTCCCTAGATCGATAAGGGAACCACCAGGAAAATTATCCCCGCCGCTTTCTTTTTCGCAAAACTTTACGCCAAAACGTATATACACACGCAAAACAAAGAAAGTTTTTCAAATTCAATTCTCGAGGAATTATAGGCTTCCATCCGAGCAACAACAAAAATCCCAACGAAAAATAATCGCCGGGGCAAAATCTTCCCAAAAATCTTCTGTCATCCTAGAACGCCGAAAGTTTCTCGAGAGCAAAATGCGACAAAACCAACGCATTTTAAATCCCAGAAATAATCCTGGCGAGCTATCCCCCTAGCGCAAAACAAAAAAATCCCCCAAGGAAAAATCCAAGGGGGATTAAAATCTCAAATCAAAATCAAACCTCGGCTAGCTCCTCTTCCTCTTCCCATTCTTCGTCAGAGTTGAAGACCTCGTCCTGGCTACTCTGGCAAAGACCGGAGATAAGAAATTCCTTTACGGAAATTTCATCCCGGAAGTGATCCAGCGTCTGCGGCTGGTTATGGCATACACAATGCGAAGTCGAAGTGCGCGCAAACCCATAAATCATTTCCGCAAACTTTTCGTTCACCATCTCAATCTCCCCCTATCTATTATCCCGGCACGCTAACGCACGCAAGCAAAAACTTTAAGAAAGTTCCTGGGGGATAGGGGGATACCGGCGCAACTCCCACCACTCGCGCCCGTCGTATTCCCGGCGCTCAGCCCACCAGTCCTTCCCCCAAACCGTTCCGAAAAGTTCCTGGGAACCATAACCGGAATCATAAGTGAAAGAAATACTGGAAAGAAATGCTTCCAGTTCCTCGGAGGTGAATCCTTTCTTCAAAAAGAATTTCTCCCCCGAATCTTCGCGATCCTCAAAGCCATATCCACCACGCGCCACACGAGCGCACACAAGCTCGTCACGCCATGAAGGTACAAACTTATTCAAAAATTTAATCAGCTCCGCCTGGGCGTTCTCGATAGCCATTCCCCACCTCCCCCATCCCTTTAACCGTTCCCGTCCGTACACGCAAACCTATTCTAAAAGAAATAGGCGGAAGATTATTCCCCCGCCTAAATCTTTTCCCCGGAATTAATCCAGAGAAGAATCCGGGGCGATAACCACATCCCCCACCAAAGCCCTTCCCGCCATCAACGACGCGGAAAGATTATAGGGGAGGTTTTGCAGCAATCCCTCTTCGTTGCAGATCAGGATCTTTTCCTCCGGCAACCGTACCACCTCGATGTAACCGCCAACCAACCCCTGCAAAGTTTTCAGGGAAAACTTTCCACCAGCCGGGGTAACATCGGAAACTTCACCGTTCGAGCGAATCAACGTAGCAGACATCTCAACCTCCCAGAATCTTTTATCCGTTTTCATTCGCGCACGCAACCATATTCTAAAAAAATAAACCGGGGAAAGTTTATCCAAAAATCTCCCCCCTAGCCTCCCCCTATCTCAACACTGGTAATAGGGGTTGCGGAAGTACCGGCTATACCTCCCGTCGTCATCATCCGGCTCTCGGAAATCTTTTTCCCACTCCGAAGAGCCCCGGAACGAATTGGAGTGCTCAGACTCAGCCCGTAACCAATACCAAAAATCTTCAAGTTCCTGGCCCTCGAGCGTGTACTCTTTGCCATCGTTGCCGGTAGCAGTGAGCGGGGTGGTAGGAAAATCGTAGGAATAAAATACCCTACCACCCTCAACCTCAGACTCCCACTCAACCCGCGCATGAACGCTCACGGGGATCTCCACCTCGTTATCCTCCCCGAAGTAAAGAAAATATTCTACGGTTTCATCGAATACACCGTCGCCGTACTTAGACTTTCCCATCACTCACCTCCCCTCTCTCTTTAACCGTTTGACTTTTTTCGCGCAAACCTTTTCGCGCAAAATCTTAGGGGGAAAATCTCTCCCAAAATTTCCCCCTAAACTAACTCACTTCCCCTTGTTCTCCTGGCGGCTCTCAATCACCCCAGCAATAATAATCGCCGGAATAATCCATCCCCAGATCTTCAGGAGTTTCAGGCCAACAAGGAATAAAATATACCAGTCGCTCACTATCCACCCCCGCGAAAAAATACAGGGGGAAAATCTTTCTCAAAATCTTCCCCTATGCATCCCCCTAGTAATCTCTCTCGATGCTCTCGTCTACATCCGCTTGCGAGTATCCCCGCAA
>Ga0214921_10010552_pt1 | contig 11397 bp, 6 predicted proteins | sample LL1505_MetaG_FD_177992 | JGI IMG/M metagenome (GOLD analysis project Ga0214921, IMG submission 177992) | Freshwater microbial communities from Lake Lanier, Atlanta, Georgia, United States - LL-1505 | ecosystem: Environmental > Aquatic > Freshwater > Lake | place: USA: Georgia | collected 2015-05-28
CTTGCAAACATCCCAGAGTCATTAGCCTCTGATGAGTTAACACTTGCTAAGGCAATTGAACTACTAGAGGCTCCATCAGGTGAGCGCGAACTAGGAATTGATCCTGCAACAAACCTGCCGATTATTGCTAAGAGTGGTCGCTTTGGTCCTTACATCACAGAAGTACTGCCTGAGGTTCCTGTGGAACTCACTGCATCTGGAAAGAAGAAGAAAAAGAAAGCAGATGCGCCTAAAGCTAAAACTGCTTCACTGCTTTCCACAATGACTTTAGATACGGTCACGTATGAAGATGCATTGATGCTGTTGTCGTTGCCAAGAACTTTGGGTGTTAACGAAGCAGGCGATGAGATCACTGTGCAAAATGGTCGTTATGGTCCCTATTTAAAAGCTGGAGCAGATTCACGCACCCTTGCAAGTGAAGATCACCTATTTACTATTGATCTAGAAGAAGCATTGAGTATTTATTCAAAGCCTAAAGAGCGTCGTCGCGGTGTGGCAAAGCCACCAGTGAATGAACTGGGCGTTGATCCAACAACAGAGAAGCCTTTGATTATTAAAGATGGTCGCTTTGGTATGTATGTAACTGATGGTGAAACAAATGCAACGCTTCGTCGTGGTGATACAGCAGAAGGTATGACGCTAGAGCGTGGCCTTGAACTACTTGCAGGACGCCGTGCATGGGAAGCAGAGAACGGACCTTCACCTAAGAAGAGTAGAAAGAAAGCCGCAGCTAAACCTAAGAAGGGTGACACTGCACCGACTCTTACAAAGAACGTTGTGAAAAAAGCAGGAGCCAAAAAGGCAGCAAAGAAAGCTGCAACAGGTAAGGCTAAAAAGAAGGCTGAATAAGCCTTCTTTAGGCCCGTCTGGGCTGCCCGATAGACTCATCCAATGGCTAGAACTCTCCCTACCCCTGCAGCACCTGCCCAGGATGAAACTCGTGGTGTTCTAGCAATCCGCCCGTTCCGAAAGCTTTGGAACTCCATGGTCTTTTCATCCCTTGGTGATTGGCTAGGTCTTCTTGCAACAACTGCAATGGCCCAGCAACTCTCTGGTGGAGATTATGCAAAAGCTAACTTTGCAATTGCTGGAGTTTTTATCTCTAGATTATTACCCGCAGTATTTCTAGGACCGCTAGCTGGAGTTATTGCCGACAAGTTAGATCGTCGTAAGCTCATGGTTTCTTGTGACATTGTGCGTACTGGACTTTATATTTCAATTCCTCTTTTTCATAACTACTTCTGGCTATACACAGCAACCATTCTGGTTGAGTGTGTGACTTTGTTTTGGTCACCAGCTAAAGAGGCATCAGTACCAAACCTAGTACCAAGAGAAAAACTTGAATCTGCCAATCAAGTCTCTCTCCTAGCTGCCTATGGCACAGCGCCCATCGCAGCCCTTCTCTTCACCTTCCTTTCTCTTTTCACCAGCGCCTTTGTTGCACTGATCCCTAACTTCAACGCAACTGCAGTTGATATTGCCCTCTATGTCAACGCGCTTAGTTTTGCTTTCGCAGCCTTCACCATCTGGAACTTAAGAGAAATACCTAAAGGAGCTGCTGCAAAGCATGCAGCTGACACCGGAATTCTTAAAAGCCTGCTTGAAGGATGGAAAGCAGTTTCTGGTTCCAAGATCATCCGCGGTCTTATTCTTGGCATGGTTGGTGCTTTTGTTGCAGCAGGAGCAGTCATTGGACTAGCTAGAACATTTGTGGGAGATCTTGGTGGTGGAGAGGCTGCCTACGGTGTTCTCTTTGGCGCAGTCTTTACAGGTCTAGCTGCAGGTATTGCTTTTGGTCCTAAAGTCTTTGCGCAGTTCTCCCGCAGACGCCTCTTTGGTGCCTCTTTAACTATTGCAGGCTTATTCCTAGTAGGTCTTGCTGCTATTCCTAACCTTGTTCTAGCTGTCTTTACCGTCATTGCCTTAGGTGCCTTTAGCGGCATCTGTTGGGTAACAGGCTTCACCATGCTTGGCATGGAGGTTGCAGATGATGTTCGTGGTCGCACCTTTGCCTTCGTGCAAAGCCTTATCCGTGTGGTTTTAGTAGCTGTTCTAGCTCTAGCTCCACTTATTGCAGCAGCAGTAGGTGAGCACACCTTTGAATTCCAAAATACGCAGTTAAGTTATAACGGTGCATCTGTAACAATCTTAATTGCAGGCCTCTTCGCATCCTTTATTGGTGCTCTTTCTTATCACCAGATGAAAGATCGTCCCAACGTTTCACTCTGGTCAGATATCTCAAATGCGATAAAAGGTGAACTTGGTGGCATCACAGGTGCACCAACCAAGGGAACCTTTATTGTCTTTGAGGGCGGTGAAGGAATTGGTAAATCAACTCAAGCAAAACTGCTAAAGGCATGGCTTGAGCAAGAAGGTGAAAGCGTTGTCTTAACACGCGAACCTGGTGGAAGTGATCTAGGAATAGAGATTAGAAAAATTCTTCTTTCTCACTCAACCGGTGAGATCAGTCCACGTGCTGAAGCTTTGCTCTATGCAGCAGATCGCGCCCACCATGTTTACAGTGTTATTCGCCCAGCGTTGGCAGCAGGACAGGTAGTAATCGGTGATCGATACTTTGATTCATCCATTGCCTACCAAGGCGCAGGACGAGTCCTAGAGCCTGGTGAAGTGGCAAGAATCTCTAGATGGGCAACAGAGTCTTTGTTCCCAACGTTAACAATCATTATTGATCTGCCAGCAGAGATTGGTTTGGCAAGATTAAAGAGTAAAGATCGCCTTGAATCTCAACCTATTGATTTCCATGAGCGCGTGCGCCAAGAGTTCTTGCAGTTATCTTTACTTGATCCTGAGCGCTACTTCATCGTTGATGGCAACAAAACAATTGAAGAAACACATGCAGAGATCATCACTAGAGTCAGTGAAATAGGCGCACTCAAGCGCAATGCCAGAGAAGATAAAGGCAACTTACTGCTGCGCCCTATTAGGGCTGCAGGCAAAGCTGTTAAGCGCGCAGCGCCTAAAAAGAAGGCGAAGACAAAAAGTTGAGTGTTTTTGAAAATCTTGTAGGACAAGAGCACGTAGTTGAAATCATTAGGTCAGCCGTTGCTGCCACACGAACCGGTCAAGAATCACAAGAGATGACCCACGCCTGGGTTTTCACGGGCCCACCAGGCTCTGGCAGGTCATCTGCTGCCGTTGCTTTTGCTCAAGCACTTATTTGTCCTGAAGATGGCTGCGGTGAATGCAATCAATGCAGATCGGCTGCTAGTGGAGGACATCCTGATGTTGAGATTATTAGAACTGAAGGTCTATCTATAAAGATTGATGAAGTAAGAGAGCTTCTTACACGCGTTGCTTGGGCGCCATCTATGGGTGGTTGGCGCGTTGTTGTTATGGAAGATGCAGACAGACTCACAGAATCTGCAGCGAACGCGTTACTAAAGGCAATTGAAGAGCCAGGAAATAGAACTGTGTGGTTGCTCTGTGCTCCAACGTTGCATGATGTTTTACCAACTATTCGCTCTCGCTGTCGTCACCTCCAACTTGTCACGCCATCGAATGCAGCCGTTGCTCAAGTACTACAAAATCGTGATGGCATAAGCCCGCAGATGGCAGATTTTGCAGCGCGAGTGAGCCAAGGACACATCGGCCGTGCTAGATATTTAGCTAACAATGAATCAGTGCGCAATATCCGCACCACCATCATGGCCCTGCCACTTTCTTTAAAGGGAATTTCTTCTGCTTTTGCTGCAGCGCAAAGCCTGGTTGATCTAGCAACTGAGCAAGCTAATAGTGCAGCCGATGAGCGTAATGAAAAAGAGATTGATGATTTATCACTCGCTTATGGCAAAGGTGCTACAGGACGTGGGATGGCAAGTGGGGGAAGTAAGGCAATAAAGGAGTTAGAAAAAGAACAAAAGACTCGCAGCACGAGAATGGTGCGAGACGGTCTTGATGCAGCGTTATTAGATATTGCCACGTTCTATCGCGATGTCATGATGGTGCAGGCGGGTAGCAATGATGGCCTGATTAATAAAGAGCTAGAAATTGAGATTAATACCTACGCCGCTAACAACAAGCCGCAGGCAACGATAAACAAAATAAGCGCCATCATGGAGGCTAGGGTTAATTTGGGTCATAACGCAGCGCCGTTGCTGACGGTTGAAGCGTTGATGTGTGTTTTAGCCCGGTAGTGGCTAAAACAGTCCTGTTTCACGCGTAAAACCAATTAGCCAGGATGGTAATGAGCACCCCTTTTCATAGGGTTAGATTTACCCATGCGCTTAGACCATGTCTCATATGTAACTTCCCATGATCAACTAGCCGACACAGTTCAACGCCTAGGCTCACGCCTCGGCTCAACTTTTGTTGATGGAGGTGTCCACCCACGCTTTGGAACACGTAACTTCACGCTGCCTCTTCAAAACGGTCAATACATCGAAGTTGTCTGCCCTCTAGATCACCCTGCAACAGAGCAAACCCCTTGGGGTAAAGCTGTTAGTAAAAAAGCACAAGAAGGAGGCGGCTGGCTTACATGGGTGTTTGCAACTGACAATATTTCAATAGTTGAAGAGAAATTTGGACGCAGCGCAACCCAAGGTCACCGCACGCGACCAGATGGCACCGATCTTAAGTGGAAGCAAATTGGAGTTAATGAAATTACTGACTCTCGTGAACTACCATTTTTTATCCAATGGTTAACCGCAGATCATCCATCACAAGATGGGAAGGCGGTTGCTGCAATTGAGAAGATTACGATTGCTGATACTGAGCAATTATCCGACTCATGGTTTAAGACAGAGATTCTCGCCGGATTAAATGGCACAGATATCGAGTTTATTGACCCGTCAAAAAATGATGGTGAGTCGGGGATTGTTGCGGTTCATCTAATGACGCCTAGTGGTGTTGTGAGGTTGGACTAGATTTATCGTTAAATAACAAAAGCCCGTCACTGTAAATCAGTGATGGGCTTATTGTTTGCTCAAAATTTATAGATTGAATCAAAAACAACTGTGGCTTGGGCCGGGATCGAACCGGCGACCTAACGATTTTCAGTCGTTCGCTCGTACCAACTGAGCTACCAAGCCAAACAAGGTTTCAATGTCATTCACCTAAAAAGGCATACGACACCAAAACTTTTGCGACCCGGACGGGACTTGAACCCGCGACCTCCGCCGTGACAGGGCGGCGCGCTAACCAACTGCGCTACCGGGCCTTAAGTGAAACTAATAAACATAAGTGGCTCTTATGTCACCTTAAAGCCGTTACTAAATTTCGTGCGTGCCCCCAACGGGATTCGAACCCGTGTTACCGCCGTGAAAGGGCGATGTCCTAGGCCCCTAGACGATGGGGACGTTTCAAGGCTTGGCAATCTTACCCGCCAATAGGCGTGCAACCAAACCGCATTAAATGCGCTTAATTACCTATTAATTAAGGGTCCAGCGCACAGTAATCGTCACTGTTACATCTTGCTCACCTAGATCAATCTCAACGGCTGCAGCATCTGCTGCTCCTGCCTTGGCCATTGGGAATGGAGTTGAATAGATAGGTGAAGATTGCTCTTCAAGGGAAAGGACTTTGCCGATGCTCGTTCCTAGAAGTTTTGCATAAGAAGAAGCTTTTGATTTCGCGTTCGCTACTGCCGCTGCTCGGGCTTCTTCAGTTGCTAGTGATGGATTAAGCGTTGTCGGTATTACTCCACCTAACTGCACATTATCGCCACCTGCACTTACTACTGCTTCGATGATTGTGCCAGCGGTAGATGCTTTTCTGATTAGGACATCAAATGATTGTGATGCGCGGTAGCCAGTGATCTTGGTACCAGCTTCTTGTGTCCAGTTGTATTCAGGGTAAACAGAGATGTTGGCAGAGCGAATATCTTTTACTGCAATTCCTTTTTCCTTTAGCACTGCGCGCACAGCTGCTGCTGATTTGCTGGCAGAGGAGAGTGCTGCTGCATTTGTTGATGCAAGGGCAGAGACTGTGGCATTAAAGCGAACTGCATCCGGGACAACTGAGACTGTGCCAACACCGGTGACAGTGATGTAGCGGTTATCGGTGGTGCCAGCGCCATTGGCTGGAATGGCAAGGGCTACAACACCTGCAACTACTGCGACGGTGATGATGGATGCGATTGTGCGAATACGGTTTAGTTTCATGTATCTATTATCGCTCATAGGCTTGTAATGGCGTTAATTAATCCTGAGAAAAGTGAGAGAATTAAGGGGTGAGCCAATTCCTCTCTAACTGCACGGCAGATGCTATGGCCTCTGCCGCAAAGCGCTTAATTGCAGGGGATTTAGTGGCCTTTCCAACCGAGACTGTTTATGGCCTAGGGGCAGATGCATCTAATTCGGCGGCTGTGGCAAGGATTTATTCAGTAAAGGGAAGACCTAATGATCATCCTTTAATCGTTCATATTGCATCTATGGATCGCATGGGTGATTGGGCAAGTGAAGTGCCTGAATATGCAATTGCGCTGGCGCGAGAATTTTGGCCAGGTCCAATGACGTTGGTGTTAAAGCGAAGTGAGTTAGCTGGCGATTTTGTAACAGGTGGGCAAGATACTGTTGGCGTGCGAGTGCCAGATCATGTTGTGGCGCTGGCGCTACTAGAAGCCTTTGAGAAAGCAGGAGGCAAGGGTGTGGCAGCACCGAGTGCTAATCGCTTTGGTCATGTCTCCCCCACAACAGCTGCCGCTGTAGTTGAGGAGCTGGCAGATTACTTATCTAAAGATGATTTAGTTTTAGATGGTGGGGCATGTGCTGTGGGAGTTGAATCAACAATCATTGATTGCACAGGATTACTACCCAGAGTGCTGCGCCCTGGTGCAATTAGTGCTGCAATGATTGAAGAAGTAACTGGGCTTAATGCTGTGAGTGTTGATAGCGCGGATGAAATCCGAGTAAGTGGATCACTAGAAAATCACTATGCACCAGCTGCAAAGGTTTTATTGTGTGAAGTTCCGATAGCAGGCCAAGGTTTTATCGCACATAAAAATATTCAAACTCCTCAAGGCGTTATTCGCCTTGCATCACCTGGTGATGATGAAGAGTTTGCCCAGATTCTTTACTCTGCTCTTCGGCAAGCTGATGCCCAGGGATTGGCTGAGGTGGTTGTAGTTCAGCCAATAGGCATTGGCATTGGGGTTGCGATCAGGGACCGCTTGGCCCGGGCTGCCAACGGGCGGTGAAGGGCTAAAACTCCGATACGATTACCGCCTAGTGGGGCCTATAGCTCAGTCGGTAGAGCAACGGACTTTTAATCCGTGGGTCGACGGTTCGAGCCCGTCTGGGCCCACCCGTATACTTACTCAAACAGGCTCAGACACACTCAAAACCCTCAATCCCGCCTTTACCCTTGCCCATCCCATAGACTAAGAGCCTGATTCCGGCAGGGTTGTTTCACGCTGCCATTCGGCGAAAGCCCTGCTCGCACTTCCCCCATAAATAAGGTAAAAATAAATCCGCCAAGGACACAACATTTGCCCTCCAGCGGTGTCTTAACTAATAGAGGGCAAGACGTTGCTCTTCTATCTACAAACTCGCGGGAGTTACTTAAATGGCACTTTTAAAGTCAAAGGCAGCGAAACTAGCTGCACAGGCTGATGCCACCCGCCTTCTTGAAGCTGCCCCCGCATCAGCCCAAGGATCTGCTGCAGACTGGTCTATCTCTCAGCTCTCAGCTCTCTACACAGAACACCGTACACAGCTTGTTTCACAGGCTCGCCGCATCACCCGCGATGAGGCAGAAGCTAATGAAGTAGTCCAGGAAGCATTCTTAAAGTTCATGCTTGCTGCCCCAGAGCTAGATTCAGCAGATCGTGCGATTGCATATCTTCGCACCTCTGTTACAAACCTATCTCTTAACATCATCCGCGCTCGCGGAGCACGTCCTAACTTAGTTGCTATCGATGCTGACACAACCCAGGAGCGCCTCAACGAGATCGCTTCTGAAAACCACATCGATCTCGATACAACAATGGCCGCAGCAGAAGATGCCGCGATTATCCGCGAAGCTTTAGCTCGTCTTACATCAGATCAGCGCACAGCGCTTGTGATGTGGGAAATGGAAGGCCGCAGCACAGAAGAGATTGCAACTGCACTTAACACAACCCCTGCAAATGTTCGCCACATCCTTGCTCGCGCTCGCAAGTCTATGGTCCGCGTTCTTGAAGAGTGGGTTGTTGATGAGTCAACTGGCTTAACTGCACTTAACGCACTTTCAACTACTTATAAGAAAGCCGCCCAGATCGCCCAGAAGTCATCTAAGGCCGCACTTTCACTCCTTCTTGTTATCACAGCATTCCTTGGCTTTAACTCAATGACTGGCAACGAAGGAAGCGTTGTTGCAACGATTCCTTCAATGACCTCTGTTGCTAAAGCCCCAGTAACTGTTAGCCAATCACCATCAACAGCTGCTGCAACTAAGGCTGCTATTGCTGCTGCAACTAAGAAGGCAAATGCTGCAGCGCTAAACGCCAAGATCGCTGCGCTTTCATTCTTTGGTTTGAATAAAGAGGGCCTACCAACAGGGTTCACGGTCACAGATTCTAAGAGCGTTCAAGGCGTTGGCCGCGTGACTAAGGGAGTTTCATCTGTTGGCACTGATGGCATTGTGGTTAATAACCAGTTCATCACAGGCTCAGTAGGACCTAACGTTCTTATCGATCAACTCATCACAGTTGATGGAACTGGTACTCGTTATTCAGTTAATGGAATCAATATCGGTTGGGTTGGCAACTGGAACTCAGTTGAGATCAAATCAACGGACTCTTCCATTGATCGCCTATCAAATGGCCAATACCTCATCACAGCCACATTCAACCTTGGCTACTTAAATGAGTCAGATTTCGTAATCCCAACTGGAAGCCGTGGCTATGACCTAGCTGATGCACCTAAATCGATTACGACACGCATTCTTATGAATGCAGGCAAGACACAGGTACTAGCGCAAGCAGTGCAGGTGAACAACTAAAAATAGGTTTCCTCGCCGCGTCCGGATACACGGTGGGGAATTTGGTGAATCAGCACGTGCGATTCATCGAACCGAGTTAAGAAATTAACTCAAAGCCGAGAGTGGGAAATTCCCAATCTCGACTAATCGAAAGGAAACAAATGTCTTCAAAGACAACTTTCAAGCGCATCGCGCTTGTTGCTGTTGCGGCGTTGACGGGCGGACTTCTGTCTGTCGTAGCAACTCCTGCAGCAAATGCAGTTCCTGCAGACAAGAACGTGATTACGTCACTTTCTGCTGGTTCTGTAACGAGCACTTACCAAGTCGCTCGTGTCGGACAAACATTCACACAAGCTGTTCTAGTGGCTTCCGGTTCGGGTGCATCTTTTGCAGTTGGATCAAACATTGCACAAATCAACGCAATGTGGACACAGGTACCAGCTGGAGATCTTTACAATTCAGTATCAACAAGCTCTGGATATGTAATTGCTCCAACAATTGCAGGTCAGTTAACAAGTGCTCTAATCACTGGTTCTGCAGCTGCAGTAACAATTACTGACACACAGGCGTCAGGCGCAACTCCAGCAAAGACTGTTTTAACTGCTGGATCAACAACTAACTCAATTACAGGGTCTGTCACAAAGGCAGCAATCGCTACTGTGTCATTTACTCCACGCGTAGCAGGTACTTACAAGGTACTTCTATGGTCTGACGACGCAACATCTGGAAACACAGATGGAACTCTTGATGGTGGAGAGCGCTCTGTAACAATGTCAATTGTTGCAGGTGGAGCCCCAACTGCTGTGAAGATCACATCCATTGCATCTTCAGTTGCAGGTCTAGCTGTAGGTTCTACGACTTACTCAAACAACGAAGGTGCTGCTTACTTGGTGACACTTACAGACACTGCAGGAAATAAGACAATTCCAGCTGTTGGTGAAGTGATCGCTGTTACTGCATCTAACGGAACTGTTTCTGATGCAAGCTTAACAACTGCGGATTTCAATGCTGCGGGACAAGCTTTCATTCAGGTCTATGGTGGAGCTAAGGGTCTAAATACTCTAACTCTTACACCTGGTGGGGCAATCAGTGGAATCACAGCAGTAACTGATTCAACAGCTACATTTGGAACAGCTCCAACAGTTCCAGGAACAAAGCTATACGTTGCTAATACAACAGGCGTTGCACTTGGTGCGGGTTCTTCTCTAACATCATTGGTTGGAGCAGGCAACACTGTGACATTCGCAGTTGGAACCACGCTTTCACTACGTGCATACGCAGCAGCTGGTGAATACACAGCAGTACAGATTAACGATACTTCAGGTGGCTTAACTGCCCGTGCTGGAACAACTTGGTCTGTTCCAGTTACATCTGGATCATCAACAGGTTACGGTTCACTTTCACTCGCAACTACTGGAATTTCAGCTGGTTCAACAGTGACTGTAAATCTATCAAGCTCTTCAGCAGCAACTCACTCTGTTGCATTCACAGCAGCAGCATCAGCAATTAACGCAGCCTCAACTCTTACACCAGCAGCTTCATCGCTAGTAGTAGGTGGTGGAGTAACTCTTACACTTACAGCAGTTGACCAGTTTGGTCTTCCAGTTGTGGGCGCAGCAGTCTCATGGTCTCGTGCAGGACGTAACGTAACAACTGTTTCATCTGCGAACGTAACGGATGCAAACGGTATTGCGACATACACATACACAGACACATCAACTTCAACAACATCACTAACTGACACAGTTTCAGCAGTTGCTTCATTCAACGGTGCATCAAATACTGAAACAGCAACAGTTACATTTGGTACTGCTAACGCTGTTGGATCACTTACAGTTACAGCATCACCAACACTTACATCTGGCAGCGCAACATCAGCAATTGATACAAGCTACCTAGGTGCAGACAACACAACTGCAACTGTTTCTGTAACAGTGAAGGATGCAAATGGTTCGCTACTTGCTGGTGTTCCAGTCACATGGACAACTTCAAATGCGAAGTCAGGCATCCTGTCAGCTCTGGGCATTAACTATGCAACTACATACTCGAACTCTTCAGGTGTAGCTACAAGTTATGTTTACGGCTGGACAGCACCAGGCGCAACAACAGTTACAGCAACTGCTGGTGCAAAGACTGCTACAACAATCGTTAACTTCGTTAACGCGGCTTCAGATGCACGCACAATCTCAGCTTCAGCTGACGGCGGACTTGTATCTGCAAAGGTTACAGATCGCTACGGCAACGTAGTGAAGTCTGCAACAGTTACTTGGGCAGTTACAGGTGGCGCTTACTTCGGTAACGGCACAACTGGAACTACTGGTACAACAGATGCAACTGGTGTAGCACAGATCGTTGTAAACGGATCTGGCACAGTTACTGCTTCACTTGATACAGCTACATATGCTCAAGCAGCAGATGTTGCTGGCAAGGTTGGCGGAACTGCAATCGATACAACTATGGTTGGCGCTTCATTTAACGCAG
>Ga0214921_10010553_pt1 | contig 11397 bp, 8 predicted proteins | sample LL1505_MetaG_FD_177992 | JGI IMG/M metagenome (GOLD analysis project Ga0214921, IMG submission 177992) | Freshwater microbial communities from Lake Lanier, Atlanta, Georgia, United States - LL-1505 | ecosystem: Environmental > Aquatic > Freshwater > Lake | place: USA: Georgia | collected 2015-05-28
AACGGCGTCAACGCAACCACTTGTGTTGCATGAGGTCCTTTGGGTCGAGGAGTAAGAACTTTTTTGCGTCCTTAGCTTTGAGATGTAGTTTCCTAAATCCCACCTACTCCGACGATCGAGCCCAAGAAGAAATGGCGTAAAATCAGCTATTTGCGTATTTTTGCTTCCTTGCGCTCTCTATTGCTCACCGGACTGCTTCGGGCCGCCAGACTACAATCAACGCTTACTAGGCAAATGGGCGCATTTTGGGATCCCGTTGGCATCCTAAAAGACTAGATGAGATCGTTAGTTTCGGTGGATATTCAAAGATAAGGCTCGTGTAAACGGCGCTCATCTCTGCTCCTGAGCATTGTGAGGCCTCTGAGCAAGAGATAGCCAATTGGTACCCCCTCTGTGCCTTAGATTATGTGATGAGAAGAGCGAGCCCTCGGAGGCCGCTTGTTGCGTTGCGAGGTTTATTTTCTAGTTATGTGTGCAGCCCATCCTGTAGGTAGTCTTGATGACCAATCTCTGAGCTCTATCATCGAGGAGATAGCCCACTATCTTCCTTCACAGGGCCCCATTAGGACCTTCGTCCACCACAATACGCTTCATCATTTTGAGGACCAGGAGTTCTTTGACGCGATTAACTCTGCGTCAAAGGTGTATGCGGCGAATACGGCTTTGCCCGAAACTGTATATCAAACGCACTTTGCCGAGGGTCGAATCAAGTACTCCGACCTCAACCATGCGTTAAACGAGCACGGATACAGCGGAGAGTCTTGGATATTCGACATTTCAAAAAGACGGATTGCTCGTTCGCTCCTTTTTTCCGCGCCTGTGGCTCTCACAGCAGAGACGCTACAATGGCGACTTCTTGAAAAAAGTCATCTGCATAAATTTCATGACGATGTAGCGCCCGGATCAGTGAAGCGCATCAGAGAGTCCGATGCTCTTACCTCTCTGGAGACACGTGTAAGATGGTTATCCGAATACGAAGCTGTTGTGCGCGAAGGTGCGCACGAATGGCTTGAGGAGCTAGTGCATGTTGCTCGCCTTCGACAGGTCTCGTCCGATGATTGGACTGGCTCCGATTCTCTTAAGCTGTTGTGGGTAGCAGCCCTGTTGTACAGCCGAGAGGTTCTCAAGAAAAACTCCTCCTATGGATCGACCATCAATCTGCGAACTGAGAGCTCGCAGATTGAAGATTTCGTTAATCCTTATCTGATTAAATTTTCGAGCACTTTTCTTGATGTAGGATTGGCCCATATCGCGCCGGTCGACCGCTCAAAAGGATTTCTCAAAGCGTTTTTTTCGCACCTTGATAATACGTCCTTAGCTCGACTCTCGTGGCTCCGTGGAGATATATCAGAATATGAGGGCCTTTCTGCCTTAGAAGTAATAGAAGGAATCCTTCAACGGAAGGGAGTGTCCCACGCAGAAACGAAACAGTACTTACTCAACAAGGCCCTGATTCTCAAAGGATGGGGCGGTTTGATGTATCAGAGCCAGATGGGAGCTCCGGGAATTCGAGCCAGAGGAACAGTGGCAGAGTTTTTGGCGGTGAGATTGATTCTTGAAACGCTAGCTGAGACCCATCTTAAAGAACATCCTCACATTCTGGGAAAAACGAACGCCGAGATATCGTTCGAGCTCGATCGACCCGGAGTTGCAGAAGAGCTGGACGAGGACACTAGGCTGCGAAATACGGCCTACCACCTCTTACGAGCCTTTCAACTTTTTCCGTGCTCTGCGAGCGAGTTGCTAAACCTCTCGGATGACCAGCGCGATGAGATCGTGCGGATCATCTGTGAACTTGATGCCCCGTTGCGACTCCGCATATGGCACAAGGCGTATGAGTGGAACCTCTACTATAGAGCGGGCGCCGCAGTTCTGAGCAATGCTGCGTCGAAGAGTGAATCTAAGTCTCGCCCGTCTCTGTGTCAGATCATATGTTGCATCGATGATCGCGAGGAGTCGTTTCGTCGCTACATAGAAGAGATCAGTCCCGACTACGAGACCTTTGGCACGGCTGGATTCTTTGGGGTCGATGCCGAGTTCCATAGCCTCTACGAGCGGCCGGCCCCATTTTGTCCGGTGAATGTTGTTCCTACCCACCGGATCGAGCTTCGACCCAAAGAGGGTTCTGAGCACCGGCTGATCGGCTTGCAAAAGATACATACTCTTCAGTCCGATTTCGACATGTTTGTTGATTATCAGTCTCGATCGCTCTTGCGAGGGTGGTTGATCGCTGTTGGGGGACTTTTTGCGCTCTTTCCTCTCTTAACTTCGATTATGGTGCCACGGCTGGCTCATCGCTTTGGTGTTTTTTTGAGAAAATTCCTCCCTAATCCTTCAGATGAAAGTGCGTTCGTTTTTGCGGCTGATGACGATCCCGTCGGGCACGGTCGTTTCACATTAGATGAGATGGCGCATCGTGTCCGTACCTTGTTGCTCTCAACTGGACTGGCTCAACGAATGGCGCCGCTCGTGGTGGTCATGGGGCATGGTTCTTTCAGCACAAACAATCCGTTTCGCTCGGCCTACGATTGTGGAGCGTGTGGAGGAAGGCCAGGTCGAATGAATCCCCGAGTGTTCGCGATGATGGCAAATCGTAGAGACGTTCGAGAGAAGCTCAAAGAGTCGGGCCTCGCTATTCCCGATACTACCGCTTTTATCGGAGCATTCCATAATACTTGTACTGATGAGGTTGAGTACTTTGACATTAATCATCTTACAGACGCGAGCGCGAAAATATTTGAGAAGCTTCAAATCGATGTTGAAACAGCGCGAGCTCGGAACGCTCTTGAAAGGTGCAGAAGATTCGATGATACCCACGTGGCCTCAGTGCGTCAGGCGATTGCGCACGTCGAGTCTCGCGCGCATCACATCGCTCAGCCACGACCTGAATATGGGCATGCGACAAACGCGATATGTATCGTCGGTCGTCGAGAGACAACCAAGGGACTCTTTCTAGACAGGCGTTCCTTTCTTGTATCCTACGATAAGTCAATCGATCCTGATTGCGGCGTGCTGCGTAACCTTTTGCGAGCTGTTGTGCCTGTATGCATGGGTATCAATCTCGAGTATTTTTTCTCGGCGATTGATAATCAGAAGTACGGCGCAGGAACTAAGCTTCCGCACAATGTCACTTCTCTGCTCGGTCTGATGACGGGATACTGTAGTGACTTGCGAACGGGGCTTCCGGCGCAGATGGTTGAGATTCATGAGCCTGTGCGACTCCTCCTTGTCTTAGAGCAGGCGCCTGAGAAGGTGCAGGAATTGATGGCGGCGGAGCCAGAGTTGGCCAAGGTTATTAACAATCGGTGGGTAACCGTTATGGCGTATGCGTCTGACCGGAACCAACTATATTACTACGATACGGCCCGGAACTTCGTCCTGTTCGATGAGCAGGCCGTAGATGTTAATATCGTCCCCTCTTCGTCTGCTTACGTAGTAGGCAAGAAGGAGCACCTTGACTTTGTGCGGATTAGACCGGGGTCGCCAGTTTAGACGGGCACTGAAAGACTCCGTACACGGCCACCGATAGAGCCCCGGCGAAACGAAGCTATGCAGGGTGCTTCGTAGGCCTTTTCTGCGTCTCCGTCGCGTTGGAAGCCCCCCGCTCTCACGTATAGTTCGCTTCGCCGATTATAAGTGACGGCACTGTGACGAGCGCGGGACACACTCGCGGAATGCAGATCAATCCTTATGAACTAGCCGACACCCTATCCGGCGCCAAGCTTCTTATGGATCATGCCGAACAGTCCGGTCATGATCTTTAACTCGCGTGTCGAGAGCCGACCACGACGTGTAATGTTTACCAGCAGATCTTGCATATGACTCGGAGAGTTTTCATTTAAGAATCCGACCTGCTCAGCCGTCCGGGTCACCATCTGCGTAAACTGCTCCAACTGCCCACTTGTAGGAAGATCCTTTATGTCATCACCGATTGCGTCATGAGAGCTGCGTCGTATGGCGTACAACGCAAGGATCACTGATTGCGCCAAATTGTACGACGGATTCTCACTCGCTGAGGGAATACGGATCAGATTTTGACAGAGGGGAAAATGCTCTCGCCGCAACCCGCGCTCCTCTGATCCAAAAACGAGCGCGATGGTACGCTCACTCGATAGATCGACGGTGCCGATCCAATCCTCAAGGATCCGCTGAGACATTCGATGACTACTACTATCCGAAGCGAAGCCAACAACCTCATGGGCGTCCTGCACAGCCTCACCGAGGGTAGCGTGCGTAGTCGTGGTATCGAGTATGGACGCTCCCCAGCAAGCCACGCCTTTGGCTACGGTCAAATCAAATGGCCCGGGTCGCACGAGCCGCAGGTCACTAACTTCCAGATTACTCATCGCGCGTGCGACAGCGCCGATATTGCGCGGGTCCTTTGGCTCTACCAGGACAACGATGAGCTTCTGACGGAAATTGGTCGTCATCAGGTCGCCGAGCGCTTTGGTCACTTTCTTTTCGTTCATACTGGATTGCTCCTAGCAGGATGGTGAAAAATGATTTCCTGTTGTGCATTTCGATAGTTTGACTGCAACTTCGTTGGAGCCGCCGAAAAAATCCTCAACGTATCTCAGTGGATACGCCTTCGGTTTTTTCGTCGTCTCCGCCTCGTTTCGTCAAAACTCTCAAAATGCTCACGACGGAACCATTTTTCACCACCCTGCCGGGTGGATATATCCTATTTTATGGGTGAGGTCTGCTGTTGCTTCAAGCTATCGATCCCACGAGAACTTTCGGAGCCCATGTCTATAGCCTCACCGATCATATTGAGGCATCATGCACCGCAGACATTTTTGTGGATGACCTTATGGCTACTCGCGCGAAACTCTCTTGGCCCCTCCTCGGCAAGATCTCTCAAAAGGAGTTCCTCGCCCGCTATTGGCAGAAAAAGCCCCTTCTGATCAAAGGCGCTTTCAAGCCCTTCCCGGAGATCATCTCCCCCGAAGAGCTCGCCGGTATGACCCTCGACAAAAAGGTTGAGTCACGACTCATCATTCAAGGGCCAGGAAAGAAGGATTGGCAACTTAAGCGAGGGCCTTTCACGTCGAGTACATTTCAGAAGCTGCCCAAGAAGAAGTGGACCTTTCTTGTGAACGGCGTAGACCGATTCGTTCCATCTGTCCACGCGTTCCTCGAAGAGTTCTCTTTCATCCCGTTCTGGCGCATGGATGATATCATGATCAGCTACGCGGTCGACCAAGGAAACGTTGGCGCGCACGTGGACAATTTTGATGTATTCTTGGTTCAGGCCGCCGGTAACCGGGAGTGGATGATCGAGGATAAGCCGGTCATGAAGGATGACTTCATTCCAGACCTTCCGGTTCGGTTGCTTAAGAAGTTTAAACCGACCCATCGGTGGGTGCTCGAGCCAGGCGATATCCTCTACCTACCTCCTCGCTTTCCGCACCACGGAGTGGCGCAGGGTGACCGTTGCATGACCATCTCAGTTGGATGCAGAGCGCCCTCAACCAATGAGATCATAAACGGTGTCGTCACGAACGCACTTATCCAGAGCGACGATTCGGCTCGCTACAGCGATCCTGACCTCATGCCGCAGGCGCCGGGACAGATTTCGCCGCATGCGATCGCAAAGATCAGAAAAACCCTCGAAAACGTCCTCCTTTCAGATGAGTTCCTTAGCGAGTGGCTCGGTCGACATGTTACGGATCCGTACTCTGATGTGGACCTGAAGGGACATGCAGAGAAGATCGCCCCTGGCAAGGTAGCCGCCACTGTAAGGCGATCCATCGCGATCGTGAGAACCGAGGGCTCCCGTCTCGCCTATGTGAAGGGCAAGAAGGAGGAGATCGCTTTCTATGTGAACGGGGACCGCGAGAATCTCTCCGGGAAGGCTGCTCTGCTCGCTCAAGAGCTTGCGAACCGACTCGTGGTACCAAGTGAAGCGATTACACCGTTCTTAGGTGACAAAAAATGCCTGGGACTGCTTGCTTCGCTTCTCTCGGCTGGCGCGTTGGTAGTTGAAAGCTAGGACTACGCCATCATCGCGCGCAGTTGATGTACCACTCGTGGGATACCCTCAGTGGCGCGAGCCTCGACAACGTGAAAGCTTTCATCGGCCAGTCCCGAGGGCATCGGATCCACAAGGAACTTAGGAATATCATACGGAACGTGGTCGACTAAGGTCGCCGCCGGATATACCTCAAGCGAGGTACCGACCACGATCAGGAGATCCGCTTTCTTGGCGGCCGCTATTGCGGTATCCATCATCGGCACGGCCTCTCCAAACCAGACAACGTGTGGCCGCATCTGCGTTCCATCATCGGCTCGCTGCCCCATCACGATATCGCCCACGCAGGGATACAGCGTGAGGGAATCGTGACAGCCGCGTGATTTCAGGATCTCACCGTGAAGATGAACCACGTTGGCGCTTCCAGCGCGCTCGTGCAGGTCATCAATGTTTTGCGTGATAATCGTAACGTTGAAGATATCCTCAAGCTCATGAAGGGCCCTATGGGCGGCATTCGGTTGAACGGCCTGCACGCCCTTGCGGCGCTCGTTGTAGAAGCGGAGCACTCGAGCTGGGTCTTTCTTCCACCCTTCAGGAGTCGCCACAAGAGAAACGGGCTCTCCCTCCCACAGACCACCAGGACCGCGAAAGGTGTTAAGCCCGCTCTCTGCGCTAATGCCCGCTCCGGAGAATACTACAACGTGTCTATCTCGCACTTAGTCCTTTCCGTGAACGTGCTCCCCTTGCTTACGCAAGAGTTACATCCTTACAGAGGTACACGTCCTGGATAGCGTTGAGGATAGCGACACCATCCTTCATCGACTTCTGGAACGCCTTACGTCCTGAGATGAGTCCCATACCACCGGCTCGTTTGTTGATGACCGCTGTCTTAACCGCTTCAGCGAGGTCGTTCGAGCCCGATCCTCCGCCGGAGCTGATCAGACCGATGCGTCCCATGTAGCAGTTGGCTACTTGGTAGCGCGCGAGGTCGATCGCGTGGTCGCTCGAAAGGTGTGTGTACATCCGCTCGTCGAGCTTGCCGTACGACGATCCGCCGGTGTTAAGCGCCTTGAAGCCACCATTACTCTCTGGGAGCTTCTGCTTGATGATGTCAGCGTTGATCGTAACACCGAGGTGATTCGCTTGTCCGGTAAGGTCAGCGGAGGTCTCGTGATTTACACCAGCCACCTTAAATCCAGAGTTACGAACGTAGCACCACAGGATCGTAGCCATACCAAGTGAGTGAGCTTCGGCGAACGCGGCCGAAACCTCTTGGATCTGACGGCCAGACTGATCAGAGCCGAAATAGATGGTCGCACCAATCGCAGCACAACCTTGATTCCACGCGTCACGAACACGCGCGAACATGATCTCATCGCTCTTGTTCGGGTAGGTGAGCAACTCGTTGTGGTTGATCTTCATGATGAGTGGGATCTTGTGGGCGTACTTGCGAGCGATAAGTCCCAATCCGCCAAAGGTCGTGGCGACCGCGTTACATCCACCCTCGATAGCGAGCTTTACGATATTTTCAGGGTTGAAGTACTGGGTGTTCTTCGCAAACGAAGCGCCAGCCGAGTGCTCGATACCCTGGTCAACCGGAAGGATCGAGAGGTAGCCAGTACCCTTCAATCGGCCTGTGTCATACATTAACTGCAGGGAGCGGAGGGTCTGAACGTTTCGGTCGGTGTTCAAAAACACACGGTCAACGTAGGCAGGTGACGGAGCCTCGAGGTCCGCTGCTGGGATCGTGGTGCACTTGTGATCAAGGAGGCTCTTAGCTTCCGAGCCGAGGAGTTCTGCGATTTGGCTGTAATTCATAAAATTCTCCCAATAGGATTGGGAAACTATAGGGGCATGGGCTGAGGGGATCAAGACCGAGCGGGAGCTAACTCACTGAAAGGAGGACTAGGCGTCGTTGAGAAGTTTCAGTGCCAATTCGGGCTGGAAGTTGGAGTTAGCGAGAATCGCCGCTCCTGCCTGCTGCAGAACGTTGAGCCGAGCCATCTCAGCGGCCTCTTGAGCTACGTCCACGTCCGTAATGGCACTCTCAGCGGACTGGAAGCTCTCTCGAGCCGTAGCGAGCTGGCGAATGGTCGTCATGAGACGGCTCTCGGCAGCTCCAAGAACACCACGACTGCGGCTTACCGATGTTATCGCCCCCTGAATGGCATCAAGCGCCATCAGCGCCGCAGATCGTGATTCGTTGTCAGTTGCGCCGAGGATCGAGAAAGTTGCCACCGAAGAGCCGGTCGGCGCCAGGCCCATTGATGCAAGGGTAGCCTGGATTCCTGAGTACGTTATACCTGAAAGGGATGACCCATCGAATCCAACCTGAAAGGTTAATGCCTGCGTGCTACTAATGAGCATCAGCCCGTTGAACTCGGTCGTGTGGGCGATGCGCTCTATCTCCTCCATCAGCGCTGTAAACTCGCTCTGCATCGCCGAGCGCTGATCATTACCATTAACGCCGTTAGCGGATTGCTGGGCCAGCTCAGAGAGACGAATAAGAACGGTATTTATTTGCTCAACGGCTTGGTCAGCGATACCGATTATGGAGATCCCGTCGTTCGCGTTTCGCTGGTTCACCGTAGCTACTCTCGCGTCGGAGCGTAGCTTCATCGCAACGGCGAGACCGGCTGCATCATCCTTCGAGCGATTGACCCGTAAACCACTTGAGAGTCGCTCGTAAGCCTGATTCAGCCGGCCCGTCGTGATACTGATTTGTCGTTGAGTTCTGAGTGACGCTACGTTAAGCCCCGAACCAAAACCCATGACGCATCAGCTCCTTCTATTATCGACCTAACAACTGAAGCGCTAACTGTGGAGCCTGATTAGCCTGAGCTAACACTGCCGCACCCGCCTGTTGCAAGATGTTGAGTCGTGTCAACTCCGCGGCCTCAGTCGCTACATCCACGTCTCGGATGCGGCTCTCTGCGGCCTTGAAGTTCTCTCGAGCAACCTGAAGGTTGTTAATCGTAACCTCAAGTCGGTTCTCAAGTGCTCCGAGATTACCTCGCTTTTGGTTGACCGAGGTGAGAGCCACTTGAATCGCGTCAAGAGCTGAACGAGCTGCACCTTGTGCGTCGATCTCGTTAGTACCGATAATCGAGAACGTCGTAGACGAAGAGCCGGTCTGCGCAAGTCCCATTCCAGCAAGTCGTACGTCAACCGCTCCGTAGGTCAACTGCGATGTCGAAGCACCGTCAAAGCCGATCTGGAAGGTGATGTCGTTCTGACCATCGAGGAGGCGAAGACCGTTGAACTTCGTGGTCACCGCGATACGCTCGATTTCAGACGAGAGCGCTGTGAACTCGTTCTGCAGGGCCGACCGCTGCACGTTATCAACCACTCCGTTGGAGCTCTGCTCAGCAAGCTCCGCCATTCGGTTGAGGACGTTTCCGATCTGATTCACAGCTTGGTCAGCGATGGTAATAACGGAGATACCATCATTCGCGTTTCTCATCGCGACGGTCGCTGTGGAGGATCCCGCTCTGAGGTTCTCGGCGATCGCCAAACCTGCTGCGTCATCACTCGCACGGTTAATTCTGAGACCGCTGCTCAATCGTTGGTACGATGTGCTCAACTTATTTGAGGAGCTCTCGAGGTTACGTTGTGCCGATAAGGCCGGTAGGTTGGTTCTAATATTAATCGCCATTGTTTATTCTCCTTGGCAGGATCACCCACACCATGTGCGGAACGATCCCTTACTCTCCCTTAGACATTCGATCTCAGTTTTTAAAAATACGCCTCGGCAAGCTTTGCCGTTGCGCACGTTCTTCCCCAACAGGAGCAAGAGGCTTGCCAACTGGGTTGGGTTGCCGTCTTGCGAGGATTAGCCTCCCCGTTTCCTTATGTTTTTTGGGAACTACATCCCCCTTTAACCTTACGCACTAAGTCTGAGCCCCTGGTGCCAACCGGCTAAAAAAGCCTCTTCCCTTTCACTACGCGGGCAACATATTCACGAGTAGAGCGAGGAAGAAATGGGGCGACATTGTCGTAGTGGGCAGGATCTTTCCCTGCCTGCTCGGTGCGATGCTGCGCGGCAGCGACGCGACCTTCGCCTGCGTTGAACGCGGCTACAGCTAGTTGTTCCAGGGATTTGTCATCCGCTGCGGTCTTAGTTGTTCGCGCATTCGGCAATTGTGTCGGAGTGCGGAAGATATCGTGCAGGTAACGTAGGTAAGATGTGCCTAGTTGAATATTCAGATCAGGATCAAATGGATCATAGTCCTGGCTTGTGGGCGTGTCAGCCCGTGAGAGGAGGTTCTTGCCGGTAGCATCCAGTAATTGGAACAACCCTTTTGAGTAGTGACCATCGGCGCTCACCGCTCGAACGTTGAATCCGGACTCGGCCTTTACAACCGCCATCGCGAGGGATGGATCCAATCCGGCTTTTTGGCTGGCGAGATTGAGACGTGAGAGGATCTCCTTCTCGCCGAGCTGGGGTGGCATCACTTTTGGCGCGATGGGTTCGCTGGCCGCTGCTGCTTTGGTCAACTCGACCTTCATCGCGGTTGAGGGCAGCACTGACGAGATCTGCGCCCCCGGTACTTCGGTCTGAGAGGAAAGCAAGCTCTGGAGGCCCATCGGTTGGCTGCCCAACGATGACATCATCTTGGTCGGCTCAAGGGTCACACGACGGGCGTCCAAAAGTGTCGGGGTTTTGACACTCATGCCCCCGTTTTCCGACGGTATCTCCGCTGTTTCAGGGGGGCTTAAAGGGTCGAGTCCCGGCATCATGAGGCCGGGGTCATCGAATCGATAGCTCGCCTTAACCTCGTCCATCGGAGACTTCGGCAGAGCTGGCGGAGTAACGTTTGTGAGAACTTCGGTCTTTTTTGTTGGAGAATCAACAGGTTGCGACAAGAGCGAGCCCAAGCTCCTCTCAAAGGCGGCTGCGTCGGCCTTTGAGGTCGGCTTGAGAGATGCTTTGAGAAGCTGGTCAACTTCCTTGTATGTCGATCCAAAGTTAATTTTCATGAGCGGGTATCCTTTCCCTTGCTCATGGACAATGCAGCCTTTGTGCCAAGGTTGAGGGGCCGAGGGGTTGTTTCATGGGATGCAAAGAACCCGGAGGGCCCGTCTCCTGACGGGCCGGAACTCGCGATCGAAACGTCCGTGCATCACCGGCCCGTGAGGACACGGTCCCTCCGGATCGATGTCCGGCGATGATGATGATTCATGGAATGCGATGAACCGGAGGGCCCGTCTCCTGACGGGCCGGAACTCGCGATCGAAACGTCCGTGCATCACCGGCCTGTGAGGACACAGGCCCTCCGGAACGGTGTCCGACGATGATGATGATTCATGGAATGCGATGAACCGGAGGGCCCGTCTCCTGACGGGCCGGAACTCGCGATCGAAACGTCCGTGCATCACCGGCCCGTGAGGACACGGTCCCTCCGGATCGATGTCCGGCGATGATG
>Ga0214921_10010554_pt1 | contig 11396 bp, 12 predicted proteins | sample LL1505_MetaG_FD_177992 | JGI IMG/M metagenome (GOLD analysis project Ga0214921, IMG submission 177992) | Freshwater microbial communities from Lake Lanier, Atlanta, Georgia, United States - LL-1505 | ecosystem: Environmental > Aquatic > Freshwater > Lake | place: USA: Georgia | collected...
GGTTGGACCCGTTTGGCCAGTTGGACCGGTTGGACCGGTTGTTCCCTGTGGGCCAGTTGGACCTGTTTGGCCAGTTGGACCTGTTTGGCCAGTTGGACCGGTTGGACCCGTTTGGCCAGTTGGACCGGTTGGACCCGTTTGGCCAGTTGGACCGGTTGGACCGGTTTGGCCGGTTGGACCCGTTTGGCCGGTTGGACCCGTTTGGCCGGTTGGACCCGTTTGGCCAGTTGGACCGGTTGGACCGGTTTGGCCGGTTGGACCCGTTTGGCCGGTTGGACCAGTTGGTCCTGTTTGACCGGTTGGTCCTGTTTGGCCGGTTGGTCCTGTTTGGCCGGTTGGTCCTGTTTGGCCGGTTGGACCTGTTTTGCCGGTTGGACCTGTTTTGCCGGTTGGACCTGTTGGACCTGTTTTGCCAGTTGGACCTGTTGGACCTGTTTTGCCAGTTGGACCGGTTCTTCCAGTTGGACCGACTGGACCAGTATGACCGCGTGGTCCTGCGCATCCTTGCGGTCCTTTTGGACCACGTGGACCAGTTGGCCCACAAGGATAACAACATCCTCCACAACATGGACCACAAGAATAACATTGGTTACATGAATAATCGCATCCGCAATTTCCACTCTTAATTCCAATTATATTACAATTACTCGACATATTATATATAATATATATTTTTTACGCAAATTGGATTCTTATTTTCTAAACTTAAAAAAATTGAATGATATAACTTAAATGGATATAATTACATATAATATTCAATGTCCGTTTCTTGGGATTTCTAATTACGAAGAACGTCTCGACTTAATCATAAATAAACTCACCTTATATAATGCAAGTGTCATTTTATTACAAGAAGTTTTCATAATGAGCTTTTTTTCAATGAAAATATTTTCCAAAGATAACTATATAAAAACACGCTTACAAAAGATAGGATACTCATATTTTGCGCAATCTACATCGACCACTAACATGCAGAACGCCGGTCTTTTTATTGCTGGACACTATCCAATTGAGGTCATCGATGAAATCGCGTATCCACAGAGAGAAGAAGATGAGCGTTTTACAACAAAAGGCGCAATCATTTTCAAAGTGAACCACCCAGTCTATAAAAAGCTCACAATCATAAACACACATCTTCATTGTATGAATTATATTGATGAATATTCTAAAATACGGATGGAACAACTACAACAAATAAAAGACACATTGATAAAACATAATATATTTTCAAATATATTACTTTGCGGAGATTTGAATATCGACTCAATCAATCAAACCACTTATAAATATTATGAGAAACTGATGGAACTTTTTCCAGATGGAAAAGACTCATTTGCGCCACCGTTTCCAATCACAAATCCACCGGATGCGCGCATAGATTACATCGTTTATTATGGAAAAGAATTTGAATTCCATAATACGCAGATTGTTGATGCGAACAGTGATTATCTTGAAGCGAGCGACCATTTGGGTATTCGAACGCGTCTTTTTCACAATAAAAAATGAAATTTAAAAATAATGATTATTATAATACTAAGAAATGAGTGTGAATAAAGGAACTGGTGCAGGAGGAAAAAATACAAATAAAAATGGATTAAATTTTGAAAAAATATCAGATTCAATTCCAAAATTATTAGATGATGGATTTATTAGAAAAGAATTATCAACATTGAAAAAATCTAAAAATAAATTCTCATTTTATCTTGAAAAAACACTTTCAAATAAAACAATAATTTTCCTAACAAAAAATGGATTAAAAGAATATCTTAAAATATTTTTGAATCTTGATATTTTTCGACAACCAGATGAAGCATATTTGATTAAAAATAACGATGAAACAGACAAAAAATACAAATTACTAATATTAGAAAAAAAACATCAGAATACTTCTGGAAGTGTTAGTGATAAATTAGGATTAGGAACCTATTTTGTGTATGAATATACGAAATCTATCAATAATCCGTTCATTGTTGTCGAATACGCATTTTGTTTATCAAATTATCTAAAATCTGAGTATTTATCAAATACAAAGAAATACGACATATTACGAAAATATAATGTTGAAAATAATATCAAAGTATTTTTTGGAGAAGATTCGGATTATCACCAAAAATTACATGATTGGATTCACGGAGAGTAATAAATAATAAAAATTGATTTAAAAAAATTCAGTCTTGTAATAGTATTAATCTTATAATATGTTGTTTTCACAAAATCCAATCAAGTTATATTCTCCAATCAAATGGGCAGGTAATAAACATTTCATTCTTAACAAAATACGTCCATTTATTGAGGAAAATAATACGTGTCATTGTTTTTATGAATGTTTCGCAGGTTCTCTATCAATTTCACTCGAATTTCAACCCAGAAAATTAGTCGTCGTCGATAGAAATTATCCACTTATAAATATGTGGAAAGTAATAAAGAATAATCCAGTTGAACTATGCGAACTTTTATCTGAATATTCGAATGATTCTATATATAATAATCGCGCAAAATATGATGAAATTCGGGATATTTTTAATGTTGAAAAAATGTCGGAAAATATGATTGAATCAATTGAAATGGCAGTCCATTTTATTTATTTGAATAAACGTTCATTTAATGGATTATATCGTGAAAATCAAAATGGAAAATATAATGTTCCATATAGAGAATATAAAAATACAAAAATATACGATGAATCTAATATTTTAAATATATCAAAATATTTTAATGAAAATGATGTATCATTCTATTGTAAATCATATAATGAGGTTGAAATACTTCCAAATTCATTTGTTTATTTGGACCCACCATATTATGAGTCAAATACGAGTAGTTTTACCGCATATACGAAAGAAGGATTTACAAAACAGAATCATCATGAATTGTTTGAATATTGTAATTATCTAAATACAAATGGAATAAAATTTTTACAATCGAATTCACCTTGTTCTGAAATTATGAAAATGTATAATTCATATAATTTAAGGGATTTTTATATGGGTCGGTCGATGAGAAGCGCTAAAATTGGAAATCACACTATATCCACTGAAAATAATGAATTATTTATATGGAATAACTTATAATTTTTATTTATTCAAACATTTTTGTTATAAAATAACTTTTTTATAAAAAAGTTATTTTTCAAGAAAACGTCAGATTATTATTTGAATATTTTCCTAAAAAATAGTCTCCAATAACACGTTGAATTCATCAATCATCTTCTTCGTCTTCGAGTAAATTTGCTTTCGTTCTTGGAGATTTTCCGGAGTTTGATTAGGGACCTTGTGCTGTTGCGCGAATATATAATCACACTTCTTCATTTTCGTGAAATCCACCAATTTATACTCCGGATTTCCGTCATTCATCACGATTTCATAAAATATTTGAAAATTATTCCCATTGGAAACCCCATTCACTTGAATAACCCCGCAATTTTTAAAAGTATTCTCCCAAATATTCAACGCAATATCCAAATTGTTCGCTTTATTATTTTTTAGTTTGAATTTTTTATACTTATCCCCGCGCTTAGATTCTCCGCTTTCGATGCTCAAATTCTTGACATCTGGATGTATATCTAAATGTTCATAAATAGTTTCATAAAGACCCTTGTTAAAATTATTGGACATATAATATTATAAATATTTTTATTTTGTTTTCTTTTCTCTTTTTTAAATATCTGACAAATATTCTAAACCACCATTTCCAGTAGGAGGAGGAACCCCGCTCTGAGGAACACAACGTATACTATCTTCCTTACAAGTAGGAGGAGTCAAATACAACCACTTCGCAAATGATGTTTGCTCATTCGGAATCGTCGTGCTCGGCATAGTATAATACTGGCGCTGTGAATTCCTCTTGTTATACAAATCACTCACATCTCGATACAAGTTATACTCAAAGTCCTTCTCCACTTTGGAAGCAACTTCCGGTTTATCATAATACTTACAAGCTTCCGGTTTCTGCTTGTTATCAGTTATCTGATTAATGTTCATAAAAGGATTGTTAATTGATGGTTTCGAGCATTCTCCATTAACAATTTTATAATCGTCCAATGTTGTTCGTATTTCTCCACTGTTTTCAAGAATTGCTTTTTGAACATTTGCTAAATGGGCACTGTTATCCTTCTGAGAATTCAATAGGCTCTTATAATCTTGGAATTCTTCCAATTGTTTTGGCTTGTAATTTTTAAATATCAAGAATGTGAATACTAAAACCACAATGAATATATAAATATACAAATAGTTCCCAAAAAATATCATCAATAATAAACTAACATAGAAAGATAAACGAACTAAAGCGTTCAACTTTTCAGAAAGAGATAGGGTCGGATTTGGGAAAAACTCAATGAACCTATTAGGGTCCCATAATACGGAAGGTTGATTATACCAAAAATTATCTGATACTTTTTCGATGTTCATATTACTTTATTATAGATTATTTTCAACTCACTTTTTCTTACTATGTTTTTTCTTTTTACCACCACCTCCGCCCATGAGGCCCCCCATCATCGAAAATAAATTTCCCATTCCCTCCATACCCTTTCCACCTTTACCACCGCCCATTCCACCCAACCCCATCGATTGTAAGGCCGGATTTAACATTCCCATCATTTGCGTTGCATCTTTCATAAGGGCCTCTTCATTCAAATCCCCACTCGCCAGTTTCGTCTGTAATTTGCTACTAACTTTTTGAATGATGCTTCCTAAACCTCCACTTCCCCCATTCATGAAAGATTTCATCAAATCATCGGGCGACTCTAAATTCTGTAAATCACTCAAATCTAAATCCTGACTGATTTCTTTCGCTAAATTACCAATGCTCGAATTCATAAACTTCTCTTCGAACTTTCCTTCATCCATTCCCTCAAACAAGTTTGGAAGTGCACCAGCACCATCGCTTGTGGCTTCCGCCTCTTGCTTAGTCGCCTGCTCCTTCAATATGTCCTCCGCAAATTTTGCGCTGGAAGCCATAATGTTCTTCAAATTGTCATCATGATTCGAAAGGGCCTCCTTAATTTTCGCAATGTTTTCGTGGGTCTCATATTTCTCAATTATCTTGTCGAGTTTTGTGAAGCTCTGAACAAGCAAATAGAATGTGTGTAAATAGCGCCAGAGGGCATGCTTTGATGAGAGGGATGGACAATTCGCGTAGATGTCGGCGAATTTAACTCCATGGAGCAAATTCATATCACTTAACTGGTCGCTATTACAAGATGTAATCGCTGTTGAGTAGGGGAGGCCGTGGCGAAAAAAATACTCTAAATAATATTTGGTGCTGGCATTTTCAACGATTTTCTTTTTCGCATTCTCAATCGACTCCTTCTTCGAAGAATTTACAAGGACTAAGTCGTCGCAAAATTCAAGAAATATTTTGTTCAAATTCTCTACTGAACTCATATTATTAATTCTATAAAGGTTTTTAAATTGTTTTTACAACGCAGTCGCTATAAAATGGAAAATGGCTTAAAGAAAACGGAATAATAATGTTATATATAGAAAATGTCCGAAAAAATGAGCACATTAACACGTTTTAATAACACGGTCGAGCAACTGATTGATGACCTTATTCTTCGCTATCAGGACCACCCATATTTTGGGAAAGAGCTCGTAATCACGAAGGAAAAGTTCAGTCTTCTTCGCAAAACGAACCCGCGTAAATCGGTTGAAGGAACGTTGCGCTTTATTTATCCGTTTAAGGCGCAACTTATGGCGAATGATGAGCAGTTCTTTGTTAGTAAGTCTTATGATGAACACGTGAAGAATGATTCACATCTGATGAAAGTTCTTAAAATTAAGGAGCTCTGGGAGCAAGATATGGATGATTTGACGAAGAAGACATTATTCGATTTCTTCAAGGTTTTGATTATTCTTGCTGAGAGATACGTCTCCGAAAAGATGGAGACGCAGGAATTATAAAACGGATTGTTTTATTCATTGAGGACCACAAAACCCCCAGAATTTCATTGGTGGAGGATGAAATCGATGTGGGTTAAAAAAAATGTTGCGACATATGTCTTTATATACACGTTCTTCTACCTCATCAATATAACAAGTACAAGGAGCCTGACAACAGCCCATCCATTTGTCATTGTGAAAGTTTGCTGGTCTCCATCTCCGATGATCTTCCAGAAGCCTTAATGCCGTAGGAATGTTTGAAATCCAGTTTGAATACATGTTTTCAGAAACAGAAACTTTGTATTGAACTGCGTCTTCATCAACAATTCCATCTAAATTTAACTGTAATTTAACTGTTCCCAAAATTGGAGAAATCCGTCTGGAATAATGGTGGATCTTCCAAAAATAGCTATAAAGTGTTGGGTCGAGTTCAAGAACTCGTTGAAGCAACACATGGAGTTCTTCTTGAAGCTTGTCCTCCACATCGAAATGACGTTCAGAGAGTTCTTTCATCTCTGAATAAACACCACGGATTTTCAATAGTATTGTGATGTAAAACACCTCCTCATCAGTAAAGATGCTATACTCAATATCTCCGGTAGATTCTTCAATTTTGTCAAGTATTCCTTGGTAAAAAAGAATCTTATCGGATAAAGGATTCTTTTTCGTCGGATCCCTCAGTTTTTTCTTCTTTTTTTGAAGGTTTCGAATAACGCATTTGATTCGAAAACGCAAATATTGTGCGTCATTCGAGCTAAACACGCTATTTTGATTTGATTGATTTGATTCTTGGTTTCCCATTTTATTGGAAGCTAAATTCAATTATATTTTGATTGAATTTACTATCAATTTTTATCTAATAAAAATTGATAGTAAAATTGATATAATAATTAATATATTTAAAAACAATGGCTTCAAAATTACAAATTGTAATCTTTATATTGATATTATCAATGGTAGATGCTAAACGATGCAACAGTTGTTGCAGTTGTTCATCCGCAAATTCCAGAGCGAATAACTTTAAGAAAAACTTCGATAAGTCATCGCAGGAAAATGGAATTCTTAAAAGCAAGACAATCACTCTTGGAGAGAATTTTGCTCTTCGTGTGTCCACAAAGGATGGGGCGCATATTGGATGGATTCACGATGAATTTAATCCCAGTATGTCTATTCCATCGAATGCTCAAATTCACATTGAGCAAAGAGTTGCCTGTTTCAATGGAACTCGCATTTTCTATGACATCGATCACAAAGGTCTTTTCATTGATTTACCTGTAATCGGAAGGTATACCGCAAGTCAAATAAGCCTCCCAGCAAGATCGGTCAGTTCAATAATCATACCAAACGGCTACCAAGTCATAATGTATGCGAATGATGATTTTTCTGGAAACAACTTTGTTGTGTTGACATCATCCCAAACAAATTTAGGAAATTTCAATGATAGGATGGTTTCGTTGGAAATTCAAGAAATCTTTGAAAAAAGAGTACAACATGTCGCAATCATCCACTCACATTGGGATTTCAATGGGAAAAAGACAGGAATTGAACTTGGAGAATCGTATGAGATTTCGATTCAACAAATTGGGTCTATTTCAATTGAGCCAGATCACGAAATTTTTCTTTATGACGGGTCAGTTCTACGCGATGTTTACACATCAAGTGTGAAATCGATCTCAATTTTAGGAAAAGCGACCGCAACTGTGCGGGTTCAAGAGGTTGGAATTATTCCTACTCAATATGCGGTCTTTTATGACGATGTTGATTACTCAGGAACGCATTTTATCCTCATGAATCCAACTGTCTATAACTGGACCATTGGAAAATTGAGTTCACTTCGTATTCCACAAGACTATCAGGTTGTGTTGCGGGACCAAGATTCTCATATTGTATTGAGAGGAAATATCCCAAATCTGGTATTGTACTTCTTCAATGACCGCACGATGACAATGGTTTATGAGAAAAGAACCAGTGGAAATATCGAAAATGTTGTCATTTTTTCAAAATCACATTTTTATGGAGAGATGAGGACGCTTCCAATTGGGAATACAGATGTGAGCGAGGTGTTTTACGCTGGATCGATTCGAGTTCCGGTAGGATACACAGTTAAAATTGTGAAAGAACCAGTTTTTCCATTCAATGTGGAGAGAATCTTCACGTATGTTGCTGATTCATCTGACATACGTTATTTCATTGATAGTCCGATTAGTTCAGTTCATATTTCATTCTGTGAAATATGAACTAAACAGATGTTCAGTAATTGTTTAACTGAACTGAAATTCAAAATTTTGGGAAATATTTCTCAATTATAAGTTAGTTGGAATTTAGATAAATCACAATTCCGAATCCGAATTAAAGAAGCCAATCAAGCCGCCAATCAAGACTATCCCGTTGTGAGTCCTCAACTGCATTCAAATAAGCATCAGTTTCACTTGTTGATAAACTAGAATATCTCAATGGGATACATTCGCGTTCGAAGAAATAGGCAAAGTCCCATTCAAGACCATTTGAAAGAGATTTTAAATACTCGACTACCTCTTTTTTTTCTTCATCAGACAAAAAACCGAGTCTAGCTGAATAGCCAATTTCCCGAATGAGTTTCCATACTCTATTAACTGCTTTCCGAACAATTGGATCCTCATCATTTTTTTGAGAACCTCTTTTTCTTAGACATCGCAGTCTATTTTTTAATTCCTTAATTGGAGTTGCAAAAATAAGATAAAACATTTGATTGTAAATCGAATGAATTTTTATTTAATTTACTATCAATTTTTTATAAATTTTGAATTGTTTAATTCAAATTTTATTCTTGCTCTGGATGAAATTCCGAAAGTTCATTAGGAAACATTTCGCAAACTTCAAGATATCTTGTTGAACCATATCTTTCCATAACATCTGATAGGAATGTTGGATCTTTTTTGAATGGATCAGATACGTATCCGAATTCCTGATTTTTTGCGAACCTTACAAAACATTTAACTTCCGTATTCACTTTCGTATTACTTAAAGACTCTTCATCATCCTGATACTCACATTTAACATAATTGATAATCGAAAGTGGCTCGATATTCGGTTTCAATGATGGTGGTTCAATTTTACCATCCTCAAATGAAGCAAGCAACATTCTATTTTGAAGATGACCAGTGGGAAAATTGATGTCTTTAAGTTGAGGAGGAACCAGATGAGGCCATGACTTTAACATTTCGTGGAGAAGACGTATTTTCTCACGTATATCATCTCCCATAACACATTTCGCATGCTCTTTATTTGCCATAAATGTACTGTATACAGGAAACTTAGCGTGGTTCTGAACAATTTTTTGAATAACGTTATTGAAAAATATCCTCCAAATTAAAAAGACCATTTGCTTCATTGACTCGTTTCTCTTACTAGAATCAAATTGTTTTTGCGATTCTTGAAGAAATGCTTCTACTTTTTTATTCAATCTTGCGATTTCTTGAAGAATATCATCTGGAATCGGAATTCCACGATCGCATCTGTTTTTAATGATGGACTCAACTAATTTACCAAGCTTAAATATATGACTACTCATTTTTGAATATAAACATAAAAAATGTATCATATTTACTATCATTTTTTATAAATAAATGAATCGTTTGATTCATTCAAGAAATTTTGGAAGTTCCGCAGACCATTGATCAATTTTCAGTTCCATTTCTGGTGTCAAGACAATTAGTTTGTGAACGATTTGTTGTGGACGATAATAGTAAGAAGAAGTGCGAGTCTGACAATCACAGTCTTCATAACATTTCTTGAACAATACACTCTTTGTCGTTTCAATAAGGTCTCTTATGTCAGCGAACGGCTGCTTATAGTTATAGCTTCCCCAAAGATCATTAGATTCTCCAAAAAGACTCGTCTCCGAATTGCTGTGCATATCAAAAATAGATTGAAGGGTATCTTTTGTTTCTTTGAGAAATGTACGAAATTTACGATCAAACTCAATAAATTTTTCCTTCTCAGAGATAAACTTCGATTCAAACACAAGTAAAGAAGCGAACAATGAATTCAGAGAATCCAAATCTTTCTCACCATCAAAAATAAAGTCATCAATTGAGGAAAAATCTGAAATTAGTTTCGCAAATTGAGCCGAGCATTCAAGGAAACCCGATTTTAGTTGCTCAAATTCAAGCGCAGAAATCATAGATTGAAATGTATCACGGTATTGAATGCTCTGTTTTTTTGCTTCATGAATGAGTTCTTCCATAATTTTGTTACACTCTCCTTCTTTTTCGCTTTTAACATCAAATGACAAAAACCCAAAAGGTGTCTTTTTATAGAATTCTCTTTCTTTTCTTGCTTGAAACAAAAAGACTCTAACAACAAAATGTTGCAGCCAGAAATGAACACGAATGTATCGATACAAAGATAGGAGTATCGTATTCGACATCAACCCGATGTTCTTCAAATACTCATCTAAGATTGAAACCATGGAGTCTGGAACACTAAGTTTCGACGCGAGAAAAAGACGAATCAAAAAAGTTTGTTCATCACCCGTGATTTCAACCGGAGACAGAGCAAGTTTCTGAATCAAAGACTCGATGAATGCAATTTGTTCATTCAATCTCGTAACCTGTTGGACAAGTTCAGACGTTTTTTCTGAAACTTGTATATTATAGTCAGATTTCTTTTCAGGATTTGTTATTGATTCTCTTTGAAGAGGAATTAATTTAACAAGAATCTTTTCAATTTGTTCTTCGATCGACCTTATTTGGTCTTTTTCCTTTTTCAATAACTCGTCGAGAAGTTCTTGAAAAGATTTTTTTTTACTTTGTAAAAAATTAGTGAAACACATTTTTTTCAAGTTTAATTCAATAATATTTTGATTGAATTTACCATCAGTTTTTATAAATAATCAATGACGATAACATGTAAATACATGGCGAAGTATTGAAAAATAACAAAAACGTGCGAGAATGTCAGGATTTTTTTGTAAATAAACTCTATCAATACGTCTCACTGCTTCTGTAAATAAAGATTCATAACCAATTCTTATGAATCTTTTTGTCAGTTCTTCCATTTCTTCAACCAATTCGGTGTTTTTCTTCAAATACTCATCAAGTATTTCAAAATTTTTTTCATATTCAGAAAGACGTAAATATATTTCATCAATACCAACGTAATCTTTTTTCTCTTTTTCTCATTTTTCTCCGTATTTCAGAATTTCCAATTCATTAAAATACATACTAAGTTTATTACAGTTATTTTCAAAAAAAGTATAGTTTTTTCAAATAAAAATATAGCTTTTTTTAAATATATCTGTAAAAACAATTAAGCATCAACCCTCCCTCTGATTATTTATAACTAATAATTCAGTTTTAGAATTACAAGCAAATAATCAAAGCAGTTGAACAGATTAAAAACTCTTCGAGTTTTTAATCTCTTGAGTCTTAAAGACGAAGTCTTTAAGACTAACGGTTGTATAAGATACATGAATCATGTTAAACTCATGTATATCTAATAAAATCCAAAATCATATATATTTTCTGTTAAGAT
>Ga0214921_10010555_pt1 | contig 11395 bp, 18 predicted proteins | sample LL1505_MetaG_FD_177992 | JGI IMG/M metagenome (GOLD analysis project Ga0214921, IMG submission 177992) | Freshwater microbial communities from Lake Lanier, Atlanta, Georgia, United States - LL-1505 | ecosystem: Environmental > Aquatic > Freshwater > Lake | place: USA: Georgia | collected...
CAAAGCGTGCTCGAGTTTGTACAGATGCACTACACGCTCACACAAAGGCGCGATAGTGCGTTTTGGCGCGACTATCAAGCACAGGGGCTTGCCGAGCATCAGCGGCTGTGGATGGAGCATTACACAAAAGCACCTCAGGGCAAGCGCTTTGATATGGCTGATGTGAAAGCGGTCTTTGGCGAGTTTGGCATGTTTTGTAATTTGTCCTACGCCATGATGTTTTATGGCTATGGGATAAAGCCTGCAGCGCTCGGCGTTTCGCAAGTAAGTGCTGCAGCGATTGCTTAACGTCTTTCGATCTTCTATTTAACCCGAACGCATGAACACCCCTCGATCGCCATAAACGGTAACGACGCTACATTCACAACATCTTCACCACGCCCGCCTGGCCCATTGCCAGTGCGGGCTTATTTTTTATGGAGCAACACCATGCAAGAACAAGAAAACCAACAACCGGCACTTGATATGCAAGCGCTAAACGAACTGCTCACCCAGGCGGCGCAGCGTGGTGCTGAGCGAGCCTTGGCGCAACTCGGTCTTGAAAATGGGAGTGCTGCTCGCGACATTCGCGATCTGCGATCACTGATCGATGCTTGGCGTGAGGCGCGCCGCACCGCTTGGCAGACCACGATCAAAGTGGTGACGACTGCGGTGCTGGCGATGCTGCTTGTGGGTGCGGCGATCAAGTTAAAGCTCATGGGGGCATCGCAATGATTGAAACGCTTCTTGGCGGTCTAATGGGTGGAGCGTTTCGGCTGGCTCCAGAGCTTCTGAAATGGCTTGACCGCAAGGGCGAGCGCGGCCACGAGTTGGCCATGCAAGACAAGGCTCTTGAGTTTGAAAAGCTCCGTGGAGCGCAACGCATGGATGAAATCGGTGCCCAGGCCCAATCAGCGTGGCAGGCAGGAGCGCTTGAGGCATTGCAGACCTCAATTGCAGCGCAAGGACGACTGAGTGGTGCGAAGTGGGCTGACGCACTCTCTGCCAGCGTTCGACCGGTGATTACTTACTGGTTCATGGCCTTGTACTGCTTGGCAAAGACGGCAGGGATGATAGCTGCGATGTTTGGCGGTACTGATTGGAGCCTTGCGATCATGCAGGCATGGACCGAGGCGGATCAAGCGCTTTGGGCTGGCGTTTTGAACTTCTGGTTTCTCGGTCGCGTGTTCGACAGGATTCGGTAATGATCGCTGTACCGCTACAGGCTATTGAACTTGCTAAGCGATTTGAAGGTTTTCACAAGCTAGCAAGGCCCAACGCAACCCTGGCTTATCCGTACCGTTGCCCCGCAGGCTACTGGACGATCGGGTATGGCCATCTATGCGACCAAGCACATCCTCCGATTACCCTCGAGCAAGGTGAGATGTATCTTGCCGTCGATCTTCGCGAAGCACTTGGAGCGACCCTTCGTTATTGCCCCGTCCTCTCATATGAACCCGAGGGTAGGCTCGCTGCCATTTTGGACTTTACGTTCAATCTGGGCGCTGGCCGGCTTCAGACCTCCACCCTCAGACGACGGGTGAATCAGCGGGATTGGTTTGGGGCGGCGTCTGAGCTAAGACGCTGGGTTTACGGCGGGGGTAGGGTGCTTCTGGGGCTTGTGGCGAGGAGGGAGGCTGCATGCAGGATCCTCTTGTGAGCTCACACAAGAAACAGCATTGATGCAAATGGACTACGGCCAGCCAAGGTCTGGTTCGCTGCGATGATGCCCGCGTCAAGCAGAAACTCACTCACATTTTTGTGCGCCACGCGTGCCGCTTCGTGAAGGAGTTGATTACCGGATCGTTATCGAACTAATCGAAACTTGTGCTCAGCAGATGAGCAAATTGGGATACATCCGGTAACCTCTCATGCAAATGTAGATCAAGCTAATTCGTGTTGCAGCAATAAAGTTACAGGGTTGAACTGATGGAAAGTTTTTGGACACCCTAGGATTGATTGACCCTGAATCCAAAATGTCCGAAACAGTCAACCCATTTCAGGACATTTTTATATACGATCCACTTTTTAAAACTTTTTTGGGCCATGTACCATGCCAAGAATGAAAGCTGCCGACGAACTTGCCGTGTTCTTTGCGACCCATCAACAGCTTGAACATATCGCTAAAGAGATGGGATTGGCACAAGTTAGTCCTGACCACTGGGCACTACTCAATCAAATTGCTGGCAGGTGGTACGAGGGAGATGCGTTTTCAGTTCGACAATTGATGAGTGATTCAAGCTACGGTTCGCCGGCGACGATACACAAGCGTCTTCATCAACTCGTCGCCCTCGAGCTTGTTGCGCTCGTGGCTCAAGCTGCCGATTCACGCAAGAGCATAGTTGTGCCTGAAAAGCTTGCGATGACTTACTTTTCTGCCGTTGCCAAGGTGCTTCGAAAGACGGCCTCTCGATAGATGGCGATCTCGGCGTGGGGCTCCAAGGACGAAGGTTGTGAATTTTATGAATCGGCGAAATCTGAGTCCTATCGGCATAGGAGTTCCTGGCTCAAGACTAAATTTGATCGCCTAGATCTTATTGATCCCGGAGTCTTGCCCAGCGCTCATGATCGCGCCACTTGCCACCATACTTGAGCATCTTAGGACTGTAGCCTTCGTAGTGAAAGCCGCAGTTCATAGCAAGCCGTTTTGATGCGAGATTTTCGGGCTGAATATTGGCTTCAAGTCGGTGCAGTCGAAGCCTTTCAAATGCATAGCGGCATGCAAAGCGTACCCCTTGACTGATCAATCCTCGTCCTTCGTGACCTTCGAACGCGTAGTAAACGATATAGCAATTTTTGAAATTTTCATGCCAAACACCTCGAAGCTCGACGATCCCTGCCAGTTGACGCGGTTGGGTACACCAGATCGCAAAGACTTTATCTTTGCTCGATCGAACACCCCCGATCCAACGATCAAAATCAGCCTCGGTCTTTGGTAGGTCAAGCCAGGTGCGAAACACCGACCAACGCGCTTGGACGGCTGCTAGGTAGCGCGCTTTGTCGCTACGCCGCAGGCTGCGAATTTGGCAGGGTGTCCGTGGGGCTGTCGGTTTTACCATGCGACGAAACAGTCTGTTGAGCTCTGCGCACAATAACGACAATGACGGAATTCGTCGAGTATTAAGCGCAGACATCCTCGTATGAATACTTAGGGGATGTAACGTAAGATTTTGCTTTTCAAGCACTCGCTTGTTGGATAAACTCGGCTAATCCATTAGCCCCTTAGACCTTTCTTTGTTCTAGAACTCAATTGGCCCTAACAGAACGCCTTCATCTTATGTCGATGCTGTGGATGCCCTCCTAACCGCATCGAACTCAGAGACCTTGATCTGCGATAGGCAAGACACCGAGACGTATCTGCTTGGTTATCAGAGTTGGACCAAACATAATCTTTGCATTGACAGCTTTCATGGCGACATCGCCTACTTCACTACACGCCGGGATGCACTTTGCCCTTACATCGCTGTTAACGAGACCATGCTGCAGATGGCCGAAAAACCACTTATCGTGTATGCCCTGCCACCCGAGAGTCCTTGGGGCCATCCGATTAGGGATGCTTATGGCTTAGTTCGGGTACGTGAAAGAGGGTATTGGGATGACGGTTATCGACAGCGAAAATTCAAGAAGCTTCGAGCCAAACATCAAAAGTACAACCACCACATTGACTGCCTGCCAGGCTCAGATCTTACAAGGCAACAGTTACTTGCTTGGGGTGGTGAGCACTTTTCTCGCTATGGCATCTTAGAAAAAGAGCTCGATGGTTTTCTCGACTACGTGCGGCACCTTGAGTTACTCGTGTTCCAAGTCAAGGATCCGATGGGTGAGACAGTGCTCACGGACGTGTCGGTCATCATGCCCGAGCGTGGGCAGGTCTATGGGAGCTTTTGTCAGTGGAATCCAGCGTTTCGCAACGACTCGCCAGGACTTTACGCTTGGCTGCTTGCTGCGCAGTGGACTTACGACCAAGGCTATGAAACCTATAATTTAGGGCCTGTTGGGGACTATCCTTACAAATCCTTATTTGTCAGCGATGTCGAACCCAGCTATTAACTGGCAATCTGTCCACCCGAGCATGCATTAATGCGCAATGCCGCAAGACCCAGGTAATAAAGTTATGCGGCGATCACCAAGGTTTTATCTCTAAGGCTGAAGGCAATGATTGATCTATTAACTAATACGATCGACCATGTCTTCGCCCTATATCTTTACGTTATCTACTCGTGTGTCGAAACGTCTACCACTAACGACCATAGATTTTACCGAAACGCACCCATGCCTTGCCGTCAAAGCGTACGAGTTGCTCTCGCTAAATGGGGTAAAAATCGTCGGTCGAAGTTTTTATATTTACTCCCGGAAGTAAGAGAGGCAATGTGATGTCAAGATTCGCGGCTTGCTTCATGACGTTCGTCCTTGTTAGGTCGTTTCCAGCCTGTTTGAGCACCTGAACGAGGGTCTGAGCAACTAAAGGTCCATAGACATTGAAAGCGTCGTTCAAATCGCCGGTTGGATAGTATTTCTTCATGAACTCACGCCAATCGTTCATTGCAGGGTCGTTGATCCATTGAGGGTCAGTGGGGTCTTTGAAGTACTGCGTGCTAATCACACCAACCGAATTGCCGAGTCCCGCAGGTGTAAGAACTGCGCCGACGGACGCTGAGACCTGATTGAGGTAGTGGGTTGGTTTCCAACCGATCTCGGCCGCTTTCTTAATCGCTTGCGCTGCAAATTTTGGCGTCGTGATATTAAAAAACGTGTCTGCACCAGAAGCCTTGAGGGAGTTCATTTGGCTATCGATGGTCGGGTCAGTGACCTCGTAAGATTGTTTTGAAACAATCATGGTCTTAGCCTTTGCGCCCAAACCGTCTTCGAAGCCTTTCAGATAGTCCTTGCCGTAGTCATCGTTCTGATAAAGCACAGCGATCTTCGCGTTAGGGGCAGTCTCCAGGATGTGCTCAGCATAGATCCTTGCTTCAGACTGGTAGTTAGGTTGCCAGCCCATGGTCCATGGGAAATTTTTGGGATCTCCCCACTTGGTTGCACCTGTGGCAACGAACAGTTGCGGCACCTTACGTTGATTCATGTACTTGTGGATTGCCGAATTAGGTGGCGTACCAAGTGGATTGAAAAGTGCTAGCACCTCTTCTTGTTCGACAAGCTTGCGAGCCTGCTCGACGGTCTTCGGCGGACTGTAGCCGTCATCTAAGGAAATGAACTTGACTTTGCGACCGTCGATGCCGCCTTCCGCATTGATCTTTTCAAACCAGGCGGCGATTGATTTGCCAATCGTTCCGTAAGCAGAGGCAGGACCTGAGTAGGGGTTAATGTGGCCTATCTTGATCTCTTTATCGCTTGCACCTGGATCGTACTTGTTCTGAGCCCACAAAGAGCCAACGGCGAATGTGGCAGTGAGCAAAGCAACCTGAAAAGCGAAGACTCTACGTTTCATACGGCTCCCCTTTGTTTTCCTCAATGTAGCCGATCCAGGAAAGACTGAGAGATCCTTTAACGGGAACTGAGGTCCACTCGTACTGATCATGATCGAAACTTGGATCGGATCGGTATCGCTCTTCATCGATGCACTCAATAACCTGTCCCCTCTTGGCTTATTGAGTTAAAGTCGCAAGATTGTGATGCAATTTAGCTCGGTATGCATAGTGCTTTGTAACCAATGGCGATACGCTTGGATCGTCATTTGAACTGCTCGGCCGTGGGTCTGATGATTGTTACCGTATCACTGCCGGTGGCCCTGTGGTGAGAAGCTTTAATAAAGTGTACCTTCCATTGCTCCAACCAGCGGAAGTAGGAAAGTACACATACTGAATCATTGGTAGTAGCCTTATCGTGAATATTTTTTGGTACTTGGACGGGTGAGCTCATGAGTCGACACGTGCTTACTGAAGATCGGATTCATCCTGCAGTCCGTGATTACATTCATAATCATTACCGACTGGCGATTGAAGAGGTTGGCCGTGCAACGCGCGATCACGCCATCGTGATTGTCGGGATGCGACAAAACCCATTTCCAAGGCGTGCACGCACCCTTCTGGATAAACAGGGGTTGACTTACAAGTACTTCGAATTCGGCAGCTATCTGAGTGGTTGGCGGTTGCGTAATGCCATCAAAATGTGGACGGGTTGGCCCACCATCCCCATTATTTTCGTTCGGGGCAAGCTTGTCGGTGGCTTTGAAGACTTAAAGCGACTAGCTGATAAGGGCGAGCTGGTATTTGATGGCACCTCAACTTGAGAACTCAGATACGGCTTGACGAGCTAACGTTTTAAGCAAAGGCTGTATTACGGTAGGTCCTCGCGAGACGGAGCCTATTGTTAAAACGACGATAACGTGGGACAAATGAAGCTAAAGCCAACGCGGGTAAATGCCGAATCGAGGCGTGGCGAATGACGAAACTAATCGACGATAGGTGCCGGGCGAGCTTCGACGCCCTGAGGCCGAGTGTTGATGCTGAACGAAAATTGACCAGTTTTTGAGGGTTGTGCCGACTGAAAATTGACTAGGGTGTTCAATCCGCCAGCTTGCTTTTTAAGCGGTAGGAGGGGTGATCACTATGGTTATGTTGGGCACGTAAGGCGCATGCATAGGCGCGATCGATTACTCGGTGCCTTGCGATCAGCCCCTCAAGACCATTTCATTTTCATCTGATGCATCACAGGCGAGGCTACAGGCAAAGTCAAATCACGGCTCACGAAGACTACATCGGTGAACTACTCACGGCGAAGGAGTTCCACATAAAGCTCAATGCCGCCTTCAGATATCTTTTTTTGTGGGTTTGCTCGACACCAGACAGTGACCCACTGAAAGATCTCTTGCGGGCCAGCGATCTTGCTTAGGTAATCCTCTTCTTTCGAGTCAGCGAGGTTCAATCCACTCATAAGACCCAGAAGCCAGGCACGGTCAGTTTCTGACTTCGCCGAGCGCTTAAGCCACTGCGCACAGCTAGGCTCCCCAAGCGTGGTCTCAGCCATCAAAGGCCCGTTGAAGACAAGCGCTGCGGCGATCATAAAGCTGAGAAAGGATCGAGACATCAGATGTGACAACTTGGTCTCGTTACTCAATCCGATGGGAGATCTCCCCGAGCGCAGGTTTCGCAGATGCATGCCTTACCCAACAAGCTCTCTGGCAGATTGACAAAAAGCTCTGGGCTGAACTTCGCACTCATGCACCAGCAAGATTCGGCCTCTGCTAACCCTTGGCTTTTCGCTGCCTCCATCGCACAGGCGTTGGTCTGCCCGCATATGGGGCAACACTTCGGATCGATTCGATGCGCAAGAGCCTCTTTCATGGCTAAGACGTACGTTGATCCCTAACGGTTGAGTGATCAACACGTTCCGTGACCAAGCCATTAAGCGCATGTCCGGACTTTGCGTGGGCGAGGGTTTGTCTGGCAAGATCTAGCGACGTCGTAGCAATAATCAGCCTGCGGGCTTGCATGACGACATAACGTGGTCTACCAAGACCGTCAAAGTGAAGTTTCTCCATGCTCGCTTGAGGTAAGGTTGACTTCACTATCATGGGCAAATCATGCGCTGCTGGGGAAGTTTTGGCAATGGGTGGGGCACCGTAGAAGTTAGTCTTGATTAATGAAGCGATCAGAATCGATGCAACCTTGACACGATCAGATTGTCTGAGGAGCCTTTACTTACATTCAAGGCCAAGGGCTAGGCAGACGCCATAAAGTGAGCCTCGTGAATCGCCGTAATTCTGAATGTGGCGCGAGATTTTCGCCATCGCGCCGAAGCCGCACTTAGCGGACTTGATGCAACCCAAACAACGGCAAGGGAGGCTGCGATGAATAAGATTGATCGATATGCGGCAAACTTCGCTCCGCCGAGCCTGATCCTGCCCGAGTACCAGCGTTTTCGGATAGATGGCCAAGGCATCGGCGAGCGCAGCATGGCGATGGCTGCCAAGTTGCCCCGACCAGAACCTGCGACCATCATTGCGATCTCGAGGGTGTCAGCGTCAATGCCTCAAGTGGCCAAACTCGAACAGACCACCAAAACGATCTGATTTCCTTTGCGCACGTGGCCAGGGTTCTGCAACACTGGTCATATTGAACCTCGCTAAGCTACGACCTTGTCACGTCGATTCGCGACTTAATCAGGCTTAGCAAGTAATCGACCGACTGCTCCAATGTTTCTGAGTCGGGTGGAATAGGTGATGCCTCATCGACCACCGGGATATCACTACTGATTAAGCCATGGGTTGAACGCGCTTTGAGTCCTTCAGCTTGAACCGGAGCAAGCTTCGCTAATTCAAGCAGTGCTTCAATCTTTTGTCTCAGAATCTCTTGCCGGCTAGTCTTGCTTGGAGACATGTCGGCTTGTGTACTCGATGCTGGTTTGAGCGGTAGGTTCTTTGGCCGAACGGTCCGTTTTTTTGCGCTGATCAACCTCTTTGGCGTTTCGACCTTCATGATGCGGTGCTCCTGGCCAAGTAGGCCACAACGGCAGTTTTGTGATTGTCTGGGTTGCCACTCACATTGGCAAGTCTGGATCAGGCGAGCCTGCCACCGACCTTCTTCCAACTCTTAATCAGAAGCGCCGTTGCACCCTTGAGGCAGCAAGCAATGTACAAGTGCTTGACGCACTTAGTGCTTGGGCGGATGATGAATTGACCCGTTAACACCCGTGTTCACTGACTGGAGGTGGGATATGGAATCGCTCGAATGGACTGAGCTCTTGCCGATCTTGATCGTGCTTGCCGGGACTTTGGCTGCGTTGATGAGCCAGACTGATTCGGCCGCCTCGGGTGGCTGGTCCGCACCATCGATGCAGGTCATTCCCGTCGTTGTATTTGTGCTGACGCTTGCACTCTTTCTCTGGGCGGCGTTTTCCATGGTTACGGATAACTTACCCGATGGTGATTGGGCTGCTTGGTGGCCCTGGACGCTTGGATCGTAAAGTAGCTTTTTCTGGGCGAGGGCGCGCTGAACTTGCGCCCTTTATTAGAGTGCCAGCGGTATTCCTTAAGCTCAGGACTAGGAATACGATGATGGTTACAGCGATGAGTGCAGATGGCAAGCCCGAAAGGGTTGAAGTGATAACCGCCGTTCAGCGCCGGCGGTGCTAAACAGCGGTAAATAAGTTAGCGTTGGTGCACGAGACCTACCAAGCCGGCAAATCAGTGTCGATGGTCGTTGTCGGTGCCAATGAGCCTGTGGTGCCTGCCTCGGAGATGAAAGAGGCGCTTAGAAGCAGCAAACAACTGGAAGCTGCTTTGGGCCGCAAAACCCTTGAAACTGGGGTTCTTAAGGACGCGGTGGAGTTCGGCAATGGCCGAAAGTGGATTACGCACGCGCCTTTGTTGCCTGGGGACGAACAGTGAGAGTGGTCTGTTCTGTACTTGCCGTATCGCGCAGCCACATCACCCCTCGGAGATCCAGGCCATCTGACAGCCCCGATTGTCGTCCCGCCCCCCAGAGAGGCATGCCCAATGGGGTTATGCCCTTCTATCTTTCGCTAGATCCTGGTCGGGGTGGGTTTGACGCTCAAAACCCGCCTTTAGGATCCCGTCGTGGATATTTTTCACGATCATCAGCAGCGCAAAGATCAACATGCCAACGGTGACGAGTCCCCCCAGGGCCTCGAGCGGCCAGAACTCATAGGGCCACTGATCCATGAGTTTTTTCATCCATACCCTCGATTCGACTTTAAATGATATCCATGGAACATCATCGGCTTTAATACGGCGGCGGTACCCTAAGTAATGGGTTGATGTCGTGCTCGTGCGGCGTGGGCTCTTTCGGTGGATCGATATTGCGGGTGATCACCACAAGGGCATAGATCACGATGCCTAAGGCGAACATCGCGCCCAGCCCTTCGATAGGTAGGATCCCTGATACCCATTCATACATGTCCACACCCCAGTCATAAAAATCAAGTTCATGCTGTTCGAGGAGGTTTTTTTCTTTTTCGGAGCTAACCCGTCAATCTAGTCCTCATCGCACTGCATGCTCAAGCCCGTTTGTCTGTTTGCCCCGATCTGACGAGTGGCCAATCAAGGCCTTAGCTGCATGCGATAAACATTACCTTGGGACCTCACGCTAAGGCACTGTTTTCGCAAGCAGCGCCATTCATCAGGATCTTTTTTGCTGCATTGCAAAGCGAGTCTGAGGCCCTTTCAGGTGCTTGATCTTGGCGACAAGGGACAGGTGAACTTGTGAGGCATCACAGGCGATTCATCGACTGGCACTACGAAACACAGACCAATTAAAGCGGCGTTTATTCATGGGTACTTTCAGAGGCTTGCTCACGGGCGCAAAGCTTGTAGAAGAAATCTCAGTCGACAATACACCGTTTGAGTCGTTATAGATAATTCAGCTAGGTTGATATCAATACTTAACAGGGGACATGATGACCCGGAAGCTGCCTGGAAAAATTGATCGCTGTCCGGATGCCGCTCCCGATTCAAGCGCAAGCTTGGTTTGTCTTACCCCGTCTTCAAGGGCCCAACTTGCGAACTCGGCAGAGGATTTTGACGGTGAAACGTCATTACCACTGGCAACGATACGATTAACCAATTCGGGATCGCCCAAGACAGCTTGACTCTCTTCGAAAAGCTTTTGAACGATCGGTGCAGGCAGACCGGATGGCCCAAACAAGCCAAACCAGAAACTGTACTCGTACCCCGTTACGCCACTCGGCGGAAACGGCACGATCATCGTGATGCTATCCATGATGATCTGAAAGCTGATGGCTTTCGGAAGGCGGATGTATCTAAACCGACACGTTGTGTGCTTGCCCACAACAGGCAGTGCATTCCCTCATTGATCGTAGGCGTTGCTATGCCATCAGAACGGGACACCTTGATCTTGTCGACTGGATCACTCAGCCGAAATTTTTCGCTCTTTGATGACGCGTCCCCACAAAGAGATCTGCTGCTCGATGAAGGCCTGCGCCAGTTCCGGTGTGGTGCGTTGAATCTCGCCACCGAGTTGGGCGATACGCTGCTTCACCTCAGGCGCATCCAGCGCGTGCTGAAATGCTGAGGCAACTTTGCTGACAACAGCTTGGGAAGTTCCCGCTGGTACAAAGACAGCGTTCCATTCGTAAATTTCTGCTCCTTTGACGCCGGCTTCGCTCAATGTCGGAACGCCTGCAAGGATTGGCGAACGCTTGGTAGAAGTCACCGCCAGAGCGCGTAATCTCCCACTTTGCACATGTTGCAAAGTCGAAGCCAGGTTACCGAAAAATAGTGGCACTTGACCCCCGATCACATCATTCAAGGCGGGTCCGCCGCCTTTGTAAGGAACGTGAACCATATCGACGCCAGTAGCGGACTCAAACAGTGCGCCAGCCAAATGCTGAGCCGAGCCATTGCCCGAGGATGCATAGAACACCGAATCCTTGGCTTTCTTGGCAACAGAAATCAAATCCGATACGTTCTGCGCAGGAA
>Ga0214921_10010556_pt1 | contig 11393 bp, 12 predicted proteins | sample LL1505_MetaG_FD_177992 | JGI IMG/M metagenome (GOLD analysis project Ga0214921, IMG submission 177992) | Freshwater microbial communities from Lake Lanier, Atlanta, Georgia, United States - LL-1505 | ecosystem: Environmental > Aquatic > Freshwater > Lake | place: USA: Georgia | collected...
AACTTCTGATACTCCAAGAATGATTGAGCGACCAACAACTTCTGATACTCCAAGAATGATTGAGCGACCAACAACTTCTGATACTCCAAGAATGATTGAGCGACCAACAACTTCTGATACTCCCAACGTTATAGTCATTCAAATAACTTCTGAACCACAAAAGGTGTCTGAGCGACCAACAACGTCTGATACTCCAAGAATGATTGAGCGACCAACAACGTCTGATACTCCAAGAATGATTGAGCGACCAACAACTTCTGATACAGCATCGCCTCCTGAACTCGTGTCGCGCAGTCCAATGCCTTCACGTCAACCAATTGTAATGATAATAAAGTTCAGTGGTGGCGATGCTTCCGCGTTGTCATCATCAGAGAAAATTCAGGATATGCAAGTTGCAATTGCATGTGCATTGGATTTACCGTTGGAAAAAATCCGCATATTATCAATTTCGTACACAGATGCATCTGGAACCACAGTTGTATTGCCTGTAGACCCCACACAATATATGATGATTGATAACAATGTTGAACGATGTGGCCAAATTTCACCAGGCAATCGTATGCTGCGTAAGTTACAAAATGCAGGCTCTGTCAATGTGGAATATAGTATATTGCAACCCAGCGACACGATACTTGCAATGAGCACAGAACAAATAAATGCTGCCATTTCAACTTCGTCTATGATACAAACTATTGCATCAAGTGTTGGAAGTTCAAACATTATATCAGCACAAGGTGTTCCTATCAGTTATGTTGCACCACGTACATCAAACACAAATATTGGACCTTATATTGGTGGTGGAATTGGAGCTGCTGCAACAGTGGGTGTAATTGCAATGTTAGTATTTAGGAAAAAACCGAAGAGCATAACATCGCACAAACAGGCGGATGTAAAACGCGATGAAATTATTAAGAATCCTTTGAAACAATGAGATTTTAATGATGTTTATTGAAACATAAAAACTTTTTGTATTTCAATAATCTAATTTATTCAAGCAGTCGTCGCAGAAGTGTCGCCGCGGCAATCGTAGTAGTAGAGCGCCGACACAAGCTTGGCGTCCGTAATTGCGCCATCCAGAATTGCTGCGCGCACATCACGCAGCGGCCGCACAGCCAGCACAATGTCCTCGTTTTCAGACAGTTCGCCCGTGGCAGCGCCCTGTAGCTCCGCCAGCTTCTCGGCGCTCACGTCGGCCTTGTATAGGAAGAGCTCAATCGTCTCGTCACAGCCGCCGGCACTGGGCACAATCTTGCCAAGTCGACGCATCTCAGACTCGCCAATGACAAGACCGGTCTCCTGCTTGAGCTCCAGTGCAGCCTTGCCGGCAAAGTTGCTGTCGCCGTCCATCATACCCGCGGGCGTCTCAATGTAGGCGGGGTCGGCAATCGGTACACGCGGCTGGATTGTAAGTACTACGTGCTCATTCGTGCCGCAGCGCAGAATCACAAGAATCGCCACAGACGAACCGCGCAGAAAGGCCACGCCAGGCACGACGCCTGCCGAGCCATCCGCCTTCGTATATCCAATATTTGTGCTGGCGAGCACAAAGCCGGCCTTTGCTGTTGCAAGAGGGCCAAACGGCACCGTTGCGTGCAATGTCATAACATCGCTCACCGCAAACTTGGGCGACTTGAATGCTGCAATGACCTTGGCCATCCAGGACTTGGTGGCTGCATGGCGCTTTGTGGCAAACGCAATGGAGTCGACGGTATCAACGGGGGGAAGGGAAACGTTAGGAAAGGACATTGTAAGAAATGGTACAGGAAAGGAAAGGCGGGGCACAAATCCAATCAGACTCGGACAGACGTTTTCAATTTTTTCCATTTCACTTAAGGGGCGTATGACAATTGAATAATAAATGATTGCATATTTTTACAAATGACATCCGCATTTATGGAAGAAATAAACATACGCATACAGAATGTTTGTAACACAAAATGGCATCAACCTGTTTACTTATCTGACACATATATCCAGGCTATGTTAGATGAATGTCATAAACATAAGGTAAATCATCCTGCACTTGAATCAAAGAAGGCATTCAAAAACCTAGTTGACTTTATTTTACGAGAAAAACCTATAGAGCTATATAAAAATCCAGCTTGGAGAAAGGAAATTCACACTTTAATTTGGAATACGTGTGCTGCAAATGAGCCTATGTGGTGGCCAATCATGGACCACTTTACTACGAATTTCTTATAGGACAAGGAAAAATTGAAACTGTTGAACCTCTTTTTGTACCCTTGTGTCCTATTTCTTTCCGTACATTTCCTGAGATGTTTCCATCCATTTCTAACCCTTCCGTTCGTACTGTCACAGATACAATCCGTATCGGTGACACTACATTTCAACTTTCCGATCGCAGCCTGAAAGGCATTGACGATGCAGTGTATGAAAAGCATCGCGATGTGTGGGAGATGCTTCCACGCGGCAATGCTGTCTTCGCGGTTAATGGCGCTGTTGTACATCGCGTTGCCGGCCTTCGTAAGTTTGGCTACAATGACGCGTCTTATGGAAATAAGGCGGCGGTCACATCCGCCGTCCTCATTACCAAGGAAAACGGCGAGTGTGCTCACATTGCGGCATTTCGCCATAGTGGCGTGAACTACTGGGTCGCCGGATCCAAGAACGTCCATATTGTATGGCCAGATGGCAAGTTTGAAGCCATGCAAGAGCTTTACACGGCACCGCGTTACAAGTATGCGTTGCGCATTGCATCTGTTTGGGATGCAATGATTGACAACGACACTTTTGACGCAGAAATGTTTCACTTGCACCTCACAAAGACAGGTCTGACTGTGTGTGCAGAGGCCATTCTTGCCGAGTCTGAACACATTGTGAACTATGATGAAAAAGACACACTTCTCTTCTATGCACTTGTAAATCCAACAGCGCCGTCGTCAGCCGGTCTGACTGCAGAGTCGCCACACGAAGCGGAGCGCATCTTTAAAACGTTTGGTCTTCCAACAGCTGCTGTGTCTCAGACATATGCGTTTCCTAGCGCAGCCTACGATGCAGCTCTTGAGCAAGTGGCACGCCGTATGAACAGCGAGGGCGTTGTTGTGTATGGCCTGGATTCTGATGGCCGCGTTTGCTGTATGTGGAAGGAGAAGTCATATCCATATGTGATGGAGCGCGTGCTGCGCGAGCAGGTCACGCACGGCCGTACACTGCAGCAGATTTACGCCCGTGTACATCTTCGTCTTAGCCAGCAAGTGCCTGCAGTTCGCGCCTACTTCTCCACGTGGGAGCAGGTTCGCCTTCCTTGGCTGCTGGCATTTGCGGCGTGGTTGCAGCAAACGGGTGTTGTGCCCGTGAAGAATGCGTGGGACGTACAATGCCGTTGGCTGACTCTACAGGACACCTTTCGTGCAGTGCCGTCAGAGATTCTGTCGCGTGCCTATGATGCATGTGCTGCCATTCACACCCCTGAATGCGCACAGCAGACTGTGATTCAGCTTGTTGGTCTTCCAGGATCCGGCAAAAGCACACTTGCACGCTCACTCTTCCATGTATTGAAGCAGGCAGGTCAAACTCCGCGTTGGCTCAATCAGGATGAGGCAGATAGCAATCGCGGCAAGTACATTGGGGCTATCAAGACAGCAATGGCAGACCCATCAACGACTCACATCATCTTGGACAAGTCCAATTTGGCACTTGAGAATCGTAAGGATTATGCAGACCTTGGACTGTTGCCGACTCTTACAGTTGTCTTTCATCATCCTGATGGCGCAAATGCACTGAAGGCTGTATGCTTAGAACGTTTCCAAGCACGTGGGCCGGCTCACCGTTCGCTGCGTTCTGCGGGCGCAGATGCGGTTTCACCAGCCAAGTTTAACGAAATCTGCGACAATATGCTTTCCAAGTACGTTGTGCCCACAGCCGACGCCGATGACATTCTGTCAGTAGATGTACGCGATGAGCCAGCTGCAATCCTGAAGGCCGTGGCCGAGAAGTTGGCACTGGATGTTTCCTCTGTGAGTGCAGCCCTTGAGTTTGCAACAGCGTATGAGGCCGTTGTTCATGCAATCAAGAGACCTGCATATGGTGGAATTTCCATCGCAGCGGCCGATATGAAAGATGTGTTTGAACTCATGGGTCCATTGGGCGACAAGTTCCCCAAGAAGGAATTTCACATTACTACAAAATACCTTGGGTCTGAAATGGATCCTATGTGGTTTCTGGATGCAATCAAACGCCTTGGACGGTCCGAGTCCGTTACAATTACGGAAATTGTGTATGATGACAAGGGCGCGGCGGCACGTGTTGTGGGAGACTTTGCGTGTTGCAATGCACATCCGCACATTACACTAGCCTTGGCCAAGGGCGTACAGGCTACATACAGCAACACACTGTTGGAATCCGAGCACGCTCAACGCATTTCTGTACACATTCCACTAACTGGCAAGCACTTCTTTGGTTAAACACACAATCGACACCCTTTACAAAAAATGAAGAATGCATGCTTCATTTTATGAACCGACATTTTTTCTTCCAAATGTCACTTTCTGAACGCCTACAGGCCATCAACGAGCAAATTGCGGCTCTTACGCAAGAGCGCAATGCAATTCTCAAGGCGCTGCATCCGCCAGAAGAGGCAATCAAGAAGTTTGTCCACAGGCTTTTGTCTGATGTGCAATCCGCATTTGGCGGCCCGCATCCAGACAATGCATTTGCAGAGCGCCTTATTGCTGGACTCATAAGCGAGCCATCGATCACAATTGATATGCACGAAGGGAAGTATTATGACCCTGTATGGCACGATACGAAAATAGCATACGAGTGGGGTTCAATAAGCATTGAAGTTGAAAAATCCACGAATCAGAATCATCCCACAGAATACAGAATACTCTGCGACAACGATGAATCATACTATGATAGCAATGACAATCAACTTGCAATCGAGTCGTGGACCGACCTTGATGCGATTGATGATAAGCTCAAAGTGGCGGCAATGATGCTGCATCTTGAATATTGAAAAGCAGGGCGCTAAATCGCAAATACAAACGGAGTCATACTTTTTTAGTTATGACTTCAATTTAAAAAGATTGAGTGCGTCAAAAATTGAACTGTCCTGTTCAACTTTTCACATTATTGCCCTCTTCTTACATTCCAAAATGTCAGTTTCCGAACGCGTCCAAGCCATCAATAAGCAGATTGCAGCACTAAGGGAGGAACGTGATGCAATTCTTTTCCCATTTGAAGAAACATTCGAAGAAACAAACAGGAGGGCTGTTCACGGGCTTTTAAATTATATGGAATCTGCATTTGGAACTGCACATACAGACAGCATACTTGCAGAACGACTTGTTGCTGGACTTACGAGTTGTGGCGTAGATGAAACATATGATATGATGGAAAAAAATCCATATGAACCTGCATGGCATATTTCAACATTTGCGTATAAGTGGGGCGAAATGTGTATTGAAATTGAAAAATATTGGCATATACATCATCCGTCAACATACAGATTGCGTTGTGGCCACACTGACACATATTTCACTAAAAATCCACTTCCAATTAAGTCTTGGGGCGACCTTGATACGATTGGCGATATGTATAAAATAGCAGCAATGAAGATGCACCTTGCTGACTGAAATATGCAGGTTTAAACAACACAATCGAAATATATACAAAATGGAATCCCATACTGTTTTTTACAATAATCAACCAACAGTTTTACAAATTCATGCAGGTCCAGATACAATTAGCGATTCTGTACGAAAGTGGAGCTGTTTTTACGAACATTGGTTTTTAGATTACATTTACAAAAACCACAAAACGCAAAATGTAATTGTCGACGTGGGCGCCAATATTGGTAATCATAGTCTTTTTTTTGCAACGCATCTTGAAAGCAAACACATACACGCATTTGAACCGTTTCCGAAAAACATACATTGCGCAACCGAAAATCTGTCTGCTTTCAAAGAACGCGTGACCCTACATCCGTATGCATTAAGTAACCAGGCTGGAATTGTACAACTTTACAATTCAGAAGAGCACAATCACGGTGGATACAGCTTGGAACAGTTGAGCGATGGTCGCAGTTTTCCTGTATGCGAAAGCATAGCAACACGGACGCTGGATTCATACAATTTTGAAAATGTAACGCTCGTGAAAATAGATGTGGAAGGACACGAGAACGCAGTGCTACAAGGCGCACGTGAAACTCTCACGCGTTGTAAACCAGTTGTCATTTTGGAAAACAACTATTATTATCACCCGCACGTACATCCAGACCCTGAACCACACGCGCATTTGTTGGAACCACTGGGATTCAAAAAAATATCGGCAAATGTTGTGGATTCCAGTATGGATGTGTGGGTGCCTACTGAGTCTTTGCTGATGTGTTAGGGCACGTTGGCTTTGTACACGACGTGTTCAGATTTCGCATATAGTAATATGCACTAATAAATGCACATACAAATGTTAGAATACCAGCGCCGATACCAAGCACACTTGAACCTGCGCACGCCATAACAATTGCAAACAGAAGTGACCAAATAAAGTAAAGCACTTGATTGTTTAACCAGGCGCAGTTTGCGCAATGGTCACCAGCAACATCGTACGGATCCATGAAATGTAAAAGGAATGTCATTTTCTATTGCGTTTCAATCACAAACATATTTGTCTTTCAATTTTCAACTCGGCTCTAGGGAAAACAATAAAAAAATTGAAATACAATTTATTTATTGTGAAATTATTGGCTGCCGTTTTTATTCCAAGTATAGCTTGCGACCATTCCTTCCTTTCCTTTCCAGCGTTCCTTTCCAAAATGTCTTCCGAAATTCCCACTTGTTACATTTGCTACGAAGAAGCAAGTGAAACAAAACCCTTCCTTACCAAACAAATGTGCGCATGCACAAGCAAGGCTGAAAGCAGCCTAAAAATTCATCAACTCTGCTTGGAGTTATCCCGTGACAAATCCAACAAGTGCAGTGTCTGCAAAACTGCGTTAAGCAATCAGTGGGCATTTGATGCATCGTTCAAAGTGACTAAAATGGACGGATGTGTTCAAGTTACACAGGGCGAACCTGAAGCTCCTCACGGTGTCTGCTTCAAGTTGCGCGAAACCCATAATGCCATGGGACCCATTCGCTACTTAGCTGCAACGTGCAATTGCCAGTTTGGTGAAAAGCATGGTGTAGAGATTGTATATAATTCAGATTCAACTATTGAATGTAATTGGACCAACGGCAAACTTCACGGGCGATGCGTCAAACACGACGCAAGCGGCAATATGTTGTTTGAATGCAATCACATTGCAGGCAAACTGCACGGGCCTTGTGTGCATTACACCACCAAGCTTGGCAAAAGTATGCCAACGATCGTGGAAAACTATGTTGACGGTGATCTTCACGGCCTGCAGCAATTCTATGCATTGGACATGACTGACGAATGCACAATTTTGCGAAAGCAGTTGACGTATGAAAATGGCGTCTTGAACGGCCCAGTACATGAATGGGATGTGAGCACGCGCGCACTGATGTACATTGCCACATACAAAAACGGATTTCGTCACGGTCGATTTGTAAGCCAACAAACAATTCATCGCGACTGCACAGTGACCACTGAGTTTTGGTCAGATGGCACACAGGAACTTCGCCACGGCTTGCATCGCATTGAGTCTGAAGGTAAGATTTATCTTCAGGCGCAGTACGTAATGGGCAAGCTTCACGGTCGTTACTTTGAACGATCCACATATTCTGGCCAACTTCAAAAAGTGTTGAACTTCAACCACGGCAAACTGCACGGTGATTGCAGTCTCCATTGTTATGACGGCGCACTTTATCGTAATGTCTTGAAGGCATACGGAAAGTTCAACAATGTCGTGGCGGTTGGTCAACACATATTGTATGGCATCGCTTGGGATTCCAAGCAAAATTATAATGTGCACGCAATTAAAGAAAGCGTCAATTACGATTCAAACGGACAATTGCACGGCACCTGTGTGTTTAACAATACAGACTGTGAGAAAGAACAGGTTTTGAACTTTAAGAATGGCGTACTTCATGGACGTCAAGTTGTGTTTGCGTACTCCGGCGAACCGCATGTAGCATTTCATATGAAAGACGGCGTGTTGCACGGCAACGTGGAAACCACGGATGCTCGTGGCGAAATGCGCAGTCAGTATGTGAAACCCGACGATGAAATGACATTGCAGGATATACTGGGCGAGCGTGCACTTCGTTATCCTGCATTGCGTTTCGGCGATAACATGTTCACATCGCGATATATGTCTGAAGCTGGTGAGATATACACTTGTGAATGGAAAGCATTGGGCATTAACAAGCCATGCAATTGCGATGAATGCTACACCCACGAAGATATGGAGAACGAATACGACGATGAGCAGCGTGAACGACACCAAGAAGAAATGGAATGGCTTGACTGGAATAGACAACAACGCTATTGGTAAACTCCACCCATAATAGGATGGACGCAGTCATTGCAACAGCGCGCGCGTGCGCCGCGGATGGCTACTTGCCCAACGGCATTTCACAAGTAATAAATGCAATCTTAGTAAAAAACGGAGTGCGCCCGGCAACATTGTTGGACACGTCAGAATCTCACGCGCTATTAATGCGTATGTTTCCTGATACATTTGAAGTACTGAATCATCCATGGGTTGACGAAAAGTTTCTTATTCAAAAAGGCAAGCACTATGAGCCACCTAAGACACATCTTGAAGTAGGGGAATTATTGGGATATCCTTGTGCAAAGGACTTTGAAAAAACACACAGTGCGTGTAGAAGTAAGTATTTGTTTGAAATTGTAGCGCATATAAAAAATACACCCGAAATCCGGCAACCGGTCCAAATTTTTTCGGTAATGTGTTTGAATCAGGAGAAGAAACATGCAATGCAAGATCTTGCACAACGTATTCGCGAATCGTTGACAACCGACAGCATTGGTTCGTTATTTGTGAATGGCGTGGAATTCAAAGAAAGATATATTCCGTCTGAATTCAAACAAGGTTTGAATGCCGCATGCACGATTATGGGTGGCAAACGCAGTCGTCGGCGTCGCAAGCTGTATAGAAAGAGAAACAAAACGCATAAACGATGATGCATGCCCTAAATGAATTTTTCAATCAGTTGATCTTCAAATCCACTGTTTGTAAGATAAGGCTCGTTCCATTTGGTGCGCACATCTGCAATTAATGTGCGCGCCGACAGCCCAGATTTGTAACACGCGTATGCCGTGGCAAGTGCCGCGCTGCGATTAATACCCATACGACAATGTATGAACACCAGGGCGTTTGGATCCGCCAAAGCAGTGTCAATAAACGTGCGTAACGTTTCAAAATGCGTATCTAGAATGCGAAATGATTCATCGTCGTCGGACCACAAATGTAAAAACGCACGATTATCACGAGCCCATATGTTTGTAGACCAGCGCGTACTATCACAATTCACAATATGTGTGAATTTACAGACTTCTTCGGGTCTCCAGGTAATTCCAGCAGGCCCAAACCAGACACGATCCGCGATTTCGTATGCCATTGCGTTACTTTTTGCCGCGAAGTTTAAATGAGTCACAAAAAAATTGAATGCTGTTTTTGCGCTTTAATTGTCATTTGCACCCGCCACATTTCCTGTCATTCCTTACAATATGTCTTCCCCTCGCATTACTCGTTCCGCTGCTTGTGCTCGGGCACAAGCAATTTCCCCTGATTATGTTCAGGAAGTTGAGACACACGTTCCTCCTGTTATTGTAGTCACTGAGGTGCAGTCTGAGCCAATCAACGTCATTGCACCCATGCCTCCAGCCGCCCCTATTGAAGAGGCCGTTGCTGCGGCGCCTGCACTCAGCATTTCTGTGCCAACATGGCAATGCTTTGTATCCATTCGGCAGAATAATAACAAAGACAACGAGCGTGTTGACGTCTTATACAAGGACCATAATCTTTACATTAGCGAGCATTATGTGGACATGGATAACAAGCCGCAAGTTATGCGCAATCTTGCAACTACCAACCAGATTGAAAAGTGGCTCACACTCTGGTTTACGACTGCACTGCTTGACGAATGTCCTACTTGGAAATGTGTTGATGTATACTTCTCAATGCTTCCTGCAATCCGGATTTATCGTCAATCACTGTCAAGCGAGCGCATCTCTACACTTGTCCCACACATTATGGAGTCCATTAAACTTCTGTATGACCTTTCCGCATAAACACCAAAACCCTCAAAACGCCAAGGTTTAAATCGCAAAATCATAATAGTGATTATATGGCCACCAATGTTTTTTACAAACAGTCTTACACATCTATCAAAGATTTACACGAATCTTTGATAGATACCGACCATACAATTTGTGGTTGGGTGCGCACATGCCGTTTGCAAACCGCCATTGCATTTGTTGAAGTCTATGACGGTTCGTCTGCAAAAACGTTGCAATGCATTACAGAAGACCCACAACTCATTGCAACATTAAAACCTATTAGCACTGGTGCAGCCATCAAACTACAAGGAACCCTTGTGCAATCACCTGCGGCTCAGCAACCGTATGAACTTCGCATACATTCCGTGCCACACATTGGCCCCATTGCTGACCCAATGTCATACATACTATCTGCCAAAAAACTGTCGTTGGACACGCTGCGTGAAAATCAGCACATTCGTGTAAAAACACGCACCTTCAATTCCATTTTTCGCATTCGCGCGGGTCTTTCCAAGGCGACACACGACTTTTTTCATACCAAGGGATTTCATCATCTGAACCCCAATATTATTACGACCAGCGATTGTGAGGGTGCCGGCGAAGTCTTTACAATTACGAACCTATTCAAACAGAAAATGGCGGATTATGTAAAAGACGGTGCGTACGATTTTTCCAAGGACTTTTTTGAGAAGCAGGCATTTCTTACAGTCTCGTCCCAACTTCAGTTGGAACTATTGTGCTCAGGACTCGGAAAAGTCTGGACGTCCAATAAATCCTTTCGTGCCGAACATTCCTGTTCGAATCGCCACCTTGCCGAGTTTGAACACATTGAATGGGAATTTGCATGGGTTGATTTGAACGATCTAATGAATCTTTCGGAAGAGTATACCAAGTTTTGTTTCAACTATGTTTTGGAAAAGCACGGCGACGATTTGGCGGAGCTGGACAAATATGTGAGCAAAGGATTGCTGGAAAAACTGCGCGGCTTTGTTTCAAAACCTTATGCGCGCATTTCGTACGATGACGCCATTGCACTGATTGTAAGGCATGCCGAAGATATTAAGAAAACTTTCAAACTTACGGCGCTGCCGGTATGGGGTGAAGACTTGGGTTCCCAATGTGAAAAGTACATTTGCACACAGTTAATTGGCGGCCCAACATTTGTATACAATTACCCCAAGGAACTCAAATCGTTTTACATGAAACAAAATGCGGATGGAAAAACT
>Ga0214921_10010557_pt1 | contig 11393 bp, 10 predicted proteins | sample LL1505_MetaG_FD_177992 | JGI IMG/M metagenome (GOLD analysis project Ga0214921, IMG submission 177992) | Freshwater microbial communities from Lake Lanier, Atlanta, Georgia, United States - LL-1505 | ecosystem: Environmental > Aquatic > Freshwater > Lake | place: USA: Georgia | collected...
CGGTGGATTAACGAGATGAGAGCAATAATAAATCTCTATACAGGATGTTTATCAAAAGAGGTTTTTACAAAGTTTTAATGAATTTTATATTTACTATTTTTCTATAGATTGTATCGACTTTTTGTTTGAATGAATACCTAAAAAAGTTTTAAATTAATAGCTAGTATTTATAAATTGCACTTACAAATATTAAATTCAACAAATGAATAGGAAAAAATTTATTGGTTCTATTGCTATTATAAGTGTGGGTTCATTGGCTTCTTATTATGGATTTAAATTCTTCAAATCGAACGGCACACCTGATATAAATTATTTAGAAAAAAATAAGGCACTTATAGCAGATTTGTGTGAGGCCATCATACCAAAAACAGACAGTCCAGGAGCCAAAATGGCTATGGTTCATGAATATATTATTTATGCCATTTCTCAATCGAGGGATGTCAAACATAAAAATAATTTCATTAATGGCTTAAAAGATTTACAAGATTACTCCATAGGTAAATTCAACCTGGAATTTTCCAAATTAAACAAATCTCAACAATCAGATATACTTAAACATTTTCAAAATAAAGCCAAGTCATACAATTCAAAAGTTGAAAAAATTCAAAACAAAATACTTGGAAAACCATTTTTCACCATTCTAAGGGAAACCACAACCATAGGTTATTGTACATCTGTGATTGGCGCACAGCAAGGATTGGCGTACGATTATGTGCCAACTAAGTTTATAGCTTGCAGTGATTACATAAAAGGGCAAAAATCTTGGGCTACAAAATAAAGAAATATGAGCGACTCATTAAACATAAATTTGAAATCTAGAGACCAAAACACTTATGATGCCATTGTAATTGGAAGTGGCATTACGGGTGGATATGCTGCTAAAGAACTTTGTGAAAAAGGGCTAAAAACATTGGTGCTTGAAAGAGGTAGGGATGTAAAACATGGAATTGATTATACAAATGCCATGAAACATCCTTGGGAATTTGAAAACAGGATGGAATTAACCGATGAAGATAAGGCCACTAACCCCATTCAAAGCTTAAGTTACAATCCAGGAAGTAGACCATTTTATGTTAATGACCAAGAGCATCCTTATATTCAACATAAACCCTTCTATTGGATAAGGGGTTATCAAGTTGGTGGACGTTCATTAACTTGGGGAAGGCAAGTATATAGGTTAAGTGATTTGGATTTTGAAGCCAATGCAAAAGATGGTTATGGTGTTGATTGGCCTATCAGATACAAAGACTTAGAACCTTGGTATAAATATGCAGAAGACTTTATAGGTGTCAGTGGCAACGCAGATTCAGTGCCTCATTTACCTCATGGTGATTATTTACCTGCTATGGAGATGAATTGCCTTGAAAAACATTTTGTCGAATCCATTAAAGAGAATTACGATGAACGTTGGGTTATCATGTCTCGTTTAGCCAATTTAACCAAAGGCTACAAAGGAAGAGGGCCCTGTCAATATCGCAATTTGTGTAGCCGAGGTTGCCCTTATAGTGGGTATTTTAGTAGCAATTCAGCATCATTACCAGCAGCCAATGCAACTGGAAATTTAACACTTAGACCTCATGCCATTGTTCAGGAAATTATATATGATCCAAATACAAGAAAGGCTAAGGGAGTTAGAATTATTGATGAAATAACAAAAGAAACTAGCGAATTCTTTGCGAAAATTATATTCATAAATGCATCTACGATTGCAACAGCTTCTATTTTATTGAATTCAAAATCAAGTTATTTTCCTGATGGATTTGGAAATAGCAGTGGACAAATAGGTAAAAATTTGATGGATCATCACAAAGGTATTGGAGCCACTGCCGAGTATGAAGGATTTAAAGACAAGTATTATGTCGGTCGCAGACCAGGTGGCATTTACATCCCAAGATTTAGCAACTTAACTGATACTAACAAACACCCTGATTTTGTAAGAGGATACGGTTTTCAAGCTGATGCTGAAAGAAGTGAATGGCCTGATGTGATGAAAGAAGATGATAGCTTTGGGGATGAATATAAAAACAAATTAACAGTGCCCGGGCCTTGGACTATGTTTATGGGTGCTTGGGGTGAATGTTTGCCAAACCCTGAAAACAAAATATGGTTGGATGAGAATAAAAAGGATCAATGGGGATTGCCGCTTGTGAATATTCAATTTGAATATGGTGCAAATGAAATGGCCATGCGCAAAGATGCCCAATTAAATGCCATTGACATGTTTGAAAAAACGGGCTTTAAAAATATTAAACCATTCGATTATTTGAATCCTGGCACAACCATTCATGAAATGGGAACTGCGCGTATGGGAAATGATCCTAAAACATCGGTATTGAATGCTCATAACCAAATGCACGATGTGAAAAATGTTTTTATTACAGATGGTAGTGCGATGGCTTCAGGTGGATGTCAAAATCCGTCACTTACCTATATGGCACTAACTGCGCGTGCTTGTCAATTTGCAGTAGATGAATTAAATAAGCAAAATCTTTAATCAATTAATGGTTTGTTAATGGCATTGGCACCAAACTAGAAACAGCTTTGAAACTATTTTACAATTGTTTTGACTAATAAGTTCGATTTTACGAAAATTTCAAATTAGTTTTATAGAGCTATATGAATTGATTTACTTCCATAAAAATTTGTTATAAAATAACTATTCAATTCATTTAATTAAAACAATAGACCAGTTTAGATGGTGATTTTTTTATTTTTTCAACAAGGTCATATTCAGCAAAAATTAGTAAAACAAAAATGTCAAAAAGAAACATAATTAGTTTTTCACAATTTGGGGGTATAAGTTTATAACGAGCTAACCTCACATTTTTAATGTGTATATATATTTGACCGAACAAATTTACTTATGAAATTAGATAAACTAGACATGCTGCGCGGATTTGCAGCTTTGTATGTTGCCCTAGGCCATTGGGTAGATTGTAATGAGGCTACTCCATTAATTATTAGACAGGCTTTAAGATTTGGACAACAGTCGGTAATATTATTCTTTTTATTGAGTGGCTTTGTTATTTACATAGCAACTTCTCGTGCCGAGAATGTGCCATTCCGAGATTATTTCATTAAACGTTTTAGGCGAATATATCCAGTAATGTTAGGAGCTTTTCTAGTTTCATTTATCATTTCGTTTATCGATGGCAATTTTTTTGAATTATTTAATGGAAAGGTATTGATCGGAAACCTATTAATGTTACAAGATTATGGAACTGACAAACCAGGTTTGTGGTTCACTTATTTCATGCGTAACTCGCCACTTTGGTCTTTGTCATATGAGTGGTGGTTTTATATGTTATTTTTTGTTTTTTACAAATTTTTGATTAGAAGTCCATATCGTTTGCTTACTGCATTTATGATTTCATTTGTATCTGCGATTACCTATATAATTTATCCAAACCATGCATCACTTGTATTTGCCTATTTCATTATTTGGTGGACAGGTTATGAAGCTGCTGATGTTTACTTTAAACAAAAGACCTTTACATTCCAGAACATGAAATGGCTAATTGCTTCAAACTTCGCCATATTGGCTTTATTTATGGTTTATCAATTTAGTCAACATCAAATTGAAAGTGCTATAGGTATTGAAGCCATCATTGTAAAAAAACCAATCATCCATTTTTCAACTTGTGTATTCTTTTTAGGTTTTGGATTGTTTTGGTGGCGTTTTCAACTTATAGGTTTTAATCAATTAATGGGTGTATTTTTATATGTTGCCCCTATATCTTATGCTTTATATGTATTACATTTCCCGATTCTTAAAATCTGGGATTTATACAAATATTTCGATTATAAAGAAAGTTTATTAAATATGGTAATTGTCAATAGCATCCGCATAACAGTGCTAATAACCCTTTCATATTTAATGGAAATAAAAATTCAACCTATCATTAATAAGTATTTAAAATAGCTTACAAATTAGTATTCATTATTATTGTCGTTAAACCTGATTCAAAGGGTATTTAATATTAATTTAAAATTGTTGCATTTTCCTCACGATATAGAAACTTTTAAACTAAAAGCAATAGAATGGCTTCGAAGCTTTAATGTATGTTGCATGCTCGACAATAACCATAGCATAAATGCGCTAGGGTTAAGTGACGTGGAATGTATTATTGCTGCAGGGACAAAAGAGGAATTTAAAGGAACAGGTCACAGAGATTGGGAGGAATTGGATAAAGAAGTAAATAATAATAAGGAAGATTATCTTTTTGGTTATTTATGTTATGACTTAAAAAACCAAATTGAAAAATTGTTGTCAAATCACCCTGATCATATTGGTTTTGATGAGTTGTATTTTTTTAAACCTCTTCATCTCATATTGATTCATAGTGATGGAAGTTATATAATTCATAGTCCAAATCACAATTTAATTGAAGAAGTACTATCAACTGAACCAACACATTTTCCTTACCATCCAGTTCAAATCAATCCTAGAGTAAGTCGAGAAAAATATATTGAAAATGTAAAAGCCATTCAGCAACATATTATTGAAGGTGATGTATATGAATTAAACTATTGTGTTGAGTTTTTTGATGAGCATGTAATCACTGATCCATACCATGTGTATCAAAAACTAAAACACTTCTCCCCTACTCCATTCGGTGCTTTTTTGAGGGTAAAGGATTCGTTTGTATTGTGTGCAAGTCCTGAGCGCTTTATTAAAAAACGTGGCGAAACCCTTTATTCACAGCCTATAAAAGGCACAGTTAAAAGAGGTGTAAATTCACAAGAAGACGAACAGTTGGTTCAACAATTGTTGCAATCAGAAAAAGAAAGAGCAGAGAATTTAATGATAGTGGACTTGGTTAGAAACGACCTAGCTCGCAGTTCCAAAACAGGTTCAATAAATGTTGAAGAACTATATGGTATTTATTCTTTTAGTCAAGTGCACCAGATGATTTCAACTGTTTCATCTCAAATAAATAAATCTACTTCTGCGGTTGAAGCCATTAAAAATGCATTTCCTATGGGAAGCATGACAGGGGCTCCCAAAGTAATGGCGATGGAATTAATTGAAAAATATGAAAATACAAAACGTGGCTTATACAGCGGAGCCATAGGTTATTTTACACCCAATAACGACTTTGATTTCAATGTTGTCATTAGAAGTATTCAATACAATGAAACTAACCAATATATATCATTTGAAGTAGGAAGTGCTATCACCTATGATAGCGATGCAGAGTTGGAATACGAAGAGTGCTTGTTAAAGGCCCAAGCCATGATGAAGGCATTGTCTAGTTGATACATAGATATTTGATATAGGAGAGTGTGCATATATTGTTTACTTACCCATCTAAAAAAGTATTGAATTTCATATTAATAATTTTTCAATATCGTGAGATTTCAAGATTCAACATTCGAAATTTCTAGCTAATTTGCCGGCTCAATTTTCTATCGACATATTTAATGAAAACTATAGGACCAAAAGATTTACCCTTGGCAGAATTTCACAATGCCTTATTAACCGCTATTGCTCCAAGGCCCATTTGCTTTGCCAGCACTATGGATAAAGATGGCAATCCCAATTTAAGTCCATTTAGTTTTTTTAATATTTTTGGTTCAAACCCTACCCGCTTTATTTTCTCGCCTGCGCGCAGGGTGCGTGATAATACCACCAAACACACCTTACAAAATGTGATTGAAACAGGTGAGGTGGTAATAAACGTTGTAAATTACAGCATGGTACAGCAAATGAGTCTTGCCAGTTGTGAGTACCCAAAGGGGGTTGATGAATTTACAAAAGCAGGATTTACTCCCATAGCTTCCGAAAAAGTAAAACCTTTTCGCGTAAAAGAAAGCCCAGTGCATATAGAATGTAAAGTAGTCGATATTATCGAAACAGGAACTGAAGGCGGAGCGGGAAATTTAATCATCGCAGAAATGTTACTCATGCATATTTCACCTGATGTATTAACAGCTGATGGTAAAATTGATCAACATAAAATAGACTTGGTGGGCCGTCTTGGAAGCGATTGGTATGTGCGCGCTAGTGGACATGCTTTGTTTGAAGTACCAAAACCTGCAAGAAACCTCGGCATTGGGGTGGACGCACTGCCTGAAAAAATACGCTTTAGCAAAGTCCTAACTGGCAATGATTTGGGTATGCTTGGCAATGTGGAGCAACTACCAGATTTGGATAGTGTTGCTATTTACAAGCACATGAACAAAGATTTGAATAAACTTCACCAAACCTATACTGATGATAAGTTCAAATTAGAATTATTGTTGCACAAAATGGCACAGCAACTGCTCGAAAATAACAAAATACAAGATGCTTGGAAGGTACTTTTGAGTTAAATGTCTGTTTTCTACTGTACAAGTTTTTGTTCTTTTTGTACAAACATAGCTTTTGCACCTTTTCGATGGTATGAAAAATAATATTTTAAATGCTGAAAATCAAAATTTTAATAATATTATTCTCAAATCATAATTTTTGGCACAATCTTCTCTACATCTTTTATATAATACTTTTTTCAAACTCATATATTTAAAAAGCCCTTTAGAGAAAACTAAAGGGCTTTTTGTTTTAAGTCGTTTCTACCCTTATCTGAAATTATGGAAAGTACTATTCAATTTAAAATCTTAACAAATAGCCATGAAATGATGGATTGCTATGAATTAATCAAGCTATTGAACCCAAAACTTGGCCAACAAGAATACGCTCATTTAATAAGTGAAATGATACCCAACCATTATAAACAGTTAATTGCCTTGCAAAATGGTTTAATTATGGGCGTTTGCGGGTATTGGATTAATACAAAAATATATTGTGGCAAGTATATAGAATTAGACAATGTGGTGGTGGATTCCAATAATAGAAACAAAAAAATAGGCGAACAGCTATGTTTAAAGGTTCTAGAAATTGCAGAAAAGGAACATTGTAAAGTAGCAATGCTTGATGCCTACCTGGAGAATGAAGAAGCTCATCGGTTCTATGAGAGACAAGGCTACAGAAAGAAAGGATTTCATTTCATAAAAAAGCTAAACTAAATCATAAATGTATTGGTGGACATCTTGTTAAACAAAACTACAAACTAAATTTACTACATTTACCGCCATAATTAAAGACAAATACATGCAAGAAATTAAATTTAATGGAAACCAAAGTGATTTTTATATTGATTTAAGAAAGCGAGTTAACGAATATTTTAAAGACACAAACAAAGAAAAAACAGGTGATTACAGGATTATTTTGAAAGCAGTATTCTTCAGTATATCATTTATAGCAAGTTATATTTTATTGGTTTTTGTTGATATGCCTGTATGGCTAAGTATACCGCTTTGTATTTATGCTGGTATTATTACGGCTGGTATTGGTTTTAACATGATGCACGATGGCAGTCATGGTTCATTTAGCCAAAATAAAACGCTAAACAAAATGGCTGAACTATCTTTAAATTTCTTAGGATGCAGTTCATTTTTTTGGAACGTAAAACATGTGGTTGTTCATCATACATATACCAATATTGATGGCATGGATGATGATATTGGAAATGAACCCATGTTGAGGTTATGCGAAACACAAAAACGCTACGCTTTCCACGGCTTGCAGCAATACTATTTTGTATTCATATATGGATTGCTATACCTTGGTTGGATTTTCCTATTGGATTTCATTAAATACTTTTCAAGAAAAGTGGGAAATAAAGAAAATATACAAATTAATACATCTACCCATGTTGGTTTTTGGTCTACAAAAGTTATTTACAGTATACTATTTGTGGCTTTGCCTATTTGGCAATTGGGTTTTGTGAAATTCATTATTGGTTATTCGGTTTACATGTTTGTGACTGGAATTACAATTAGCTTGGTTTTCCAATTGGCACATTGTGTAGAAAATATGGCGTTTGATCATCCCATGAAAGACGGCAAAATAGCCAATGATTGGGCCACTCACCAAGTGGCTACAACTAGTAATTTTGCTACACAAAGTAAACTAGTTTCATTCTTTACAGGTGGATTAAACTTTCAAATAGAACATCATTTGTTCCCAAAAATTAGCCATGTTCATTACCCTGAAATTAGTAAGATTGTAAAAAATGTTTGTGCTCAACATGGCATTATTTATTTCGAGCAAAAAACACTCTTGAATGCCATCGTTTCTCATGTGAAGCATCTGAAGGAAATGGGCAGGAAATAAACAGCTTTTTGTCAAATGGAGGATGAAGTAAAGAAGCTATATTTTACTATTGGTGAAGTGTCTGAGAAGTTGAATCTAAATATCTCTCAAATTCGCTTTTGGGAGAAGGAATTCAGTCAACTTAAGATTAGTAAAACCGCAGGTGGAACTCGCAAGTACAGTCATAGTGATATAGATATCCTCAGACTCATTCATAAATTATTAAAAGAACAGGGTTATACCCTTGAAGGAGCCAAGGAAAAACTAAAACACGACAAAGAATTACCCCAAAAGCAAGAAATCATAAACAGATTAAAAACCGTAAGACAGTTTTTAGTAGATATTAAAAACGAACTTTAATAATAATAATGAGTACAGAAATAACTAAAACATCGCAAATTAGAATTGATGTTCATTTAGACAAAGAAAGCCTTCCTGCACAAATAGAGTGGGATGCTGATGATGCAGAATTTGAAGGAAAACAGCCAGCTAAAGGCATTATGCTTTCTATATTTGATGGCTTGCAACAAAATGCCATGCGCATTGATTTATGGACCAATGATATGCAAGTAGATGAAATGAATTTATTTATGTTTCAAACATTAGCCACTATGGCTGATACTTTTGAAAATGCTACGCAAAACAAAGAAGTAGCTGATGCCATGCGCGATTTCGCTCACAACTTCGGACACATGACGGATGTTTTTGGACCAGATCACAAACACTAATAAAACAGATTGACACACTTCATCCCGATGCATCGGGATTTCGTTCGCAAGGACGTCCGTTAGAGTCGCAAAAACATATACAGCGGCAAGGAGAAATCTTTTTGATCGAAACGTTCATTGAGCCGAGTCGAAATGACGTTTCGACTCCGCTCAACGACCATATTGCACCTTGATTTCGCTTAATCGGAAGAAGCATTTTGTCCATTACTCCGGATTTTGATGCTTCAAAAGGAAAAAGTAAAATAATTATTTATTTGCGAATATTCCTCATAAAATCAACTTGACCCAAATAAAAAGGCTACCCTTTGAGGTAGCCTTTCATTTATATTCGTTAAAATTAGCTTTTGAATCTATCGCTAACAACCAAGTCTTTGCTGCCAATGGTGTATTTGTAGAATCCTTCACCTGATTTAGCACCTAAGTTTCCAGAGGTAACCATATTTACCAATAGAGGAGATGGAGCATATTTGTCTTTTCCTAAGCCTTCATACAAAACGTTTAAAATAGCTAAGCAAACATCCAAACCGATGAAATCTGCCAATTGCAATGGTCCCATAGGATGAGCCATACCTAATTTCATAACAGTGTCAATCGATTCAACAGTACCAACACCTTCTTGAAGAGAGATAATTGCTTCATTGATCATTGGCAACAAAACACGGTTCGCAATAAAGCCCGGGAAATCGTTTGCTTCAGCTGGCACTTTACCAATTGCTTTGCTTAGGTTTACGATGGTTTCAGAAACTTGTTTTGATGTTTTAAAACCATTGATAATCTCCACCAATTTCATAACTGGGACTGGATTCATAAAGTGCATACCAATTACTTGCTCTGGACGTTTAGTAACACTAGCAATCTTTGTAATTGAGATTGAAGAGGTATTGGAAGCCAATATGGTATGAGCTGGACATATTTCATCTAATTGTTTGAATATATCAAGTTTGATGGCCATGTTTTCGCTAGCCGCCTCAATAACCAAATCAGCATTTGAAGCTGCATCTTTCAAACTAGTAAAAGTAGCAATATTAGCCAAAGTTGAAGATTTTTCGGCCTCAGTTAATGTTCCTTTGGTAACTTGTCTATCTAAATTTTTACCAATGGTTTCAATGGCTTTATTCAAGGCATCTTCATTTACATCAATAAGGTTAACGGTATAATTATTTTGAGCAAACACGTGGGCTATACCATTACCCATCGTCCCTGAACCTATTACAGTGATGTTTTTCATTTTTATTTATTGTATATTTTTGTCTGTAAATCTAAGTAAATCGTCACTATTAGATGTTCATAGTCATCTTTTTTACATGCACAAATGTAAAAAAGCAGTTAAGGTTTAGTAATTTTATTACCCAAATATTTAAAATTGTATTAGTTTGTCGCCTTAATCGTTCAAAATGAAGCAATTATTTTATCTTATATTTCTTATGCCTGTGCTGGTTATGGCACAGAAACCTTGCGCTACCATCATGAATCGTGAACAAATGGAAAAGTTGCATGCTTTTCAGCAATCACTTGATAAGTCGCCACGTTTGTTTTTGAACAAATCCATGAAGTATGTGCCTATTAAAGTGCATATTGTGGGTAATGATAAAGGAAATGGTTATTATAAATCAGACCTTTTGATAGCTTCCTTTTGCAAAATCAACCAAGATTTTTCTCCTATTGGAGTTCAGTTTTACATCAAGGGTGATATTGATTATATCAACAATTCTAAATTGTACCAAACGGATGATAATACCATTTATGACTTATCAACCCAATACAAAGACAATGACGCTGTGAATGTATTCTTCGCTGGCTCTAGCAATACATACTGTGGAGTGTATTATGGAGGCTTAGATGTAGTATACATCATCAATAGCTGCCAAGGCATCAATGCCACCACACTCACCCACGAGCTAGGACATTTTTTCAGTTTACCACATACTTTTCGAGGATGGGAAAACAATACAACGCCTGATGTTTCATACCAAGAAAAAGTAGATGGCAGCAATTGCAGAAATGCAGGCGATGGTTTCTGTGATACAAGACCTGATTATATTTCAAGCAGATGGGATTGTAGTAACCCGCATTTCTTAAAAGACCCAAATGGCGTAATTTTCAGGGCAGATAGTTCCATGTTTATGAATTACTCTTTGGATGTTTGCCATAGTCGCTTTAGCAATGAGCAATTTGCGGCTATGAGCAACAATCTAGATGGTAGAGGCATTATCAGTCAGAATATGATTGTAGAAAATCCAGCAGTGCCATCATTAACATATCCTTTAAATAATGATAGCAATCTTAATTCCGCATCAGTTCGACTGACATGGAACAAAAGCGAAGGTGCCACCATGTATCAAGTGCAAATTGCACGTTTAAAATTGTGGGAAACGGCCTATTTAAATGTGTTGGTAAAAGATACTTTTTATGATGCCAAACTATTTGGCAATTGGCAATTTGATTGGAGGGTGAAAGCACTTTCATTAACCAATATGTGTGGTAACTATTCAGAGAGTCAATCCTTTTCTGCAAAGGTATTTCCTACA
>Ga0214921_10010558_pt1 | contig 11391 bp, 4 predicted proteins | sample LL1505_MetaG_FD_177992 | JGI IMG/M metagenome (GOLD analysis project Ga0214921, IMG submission 177992) | Freshwater microbial communities from Lake Lanier, Atlanta, Georgia, United States - LL-1505 | ecosystem: Environmental > Aquatic > Freshwater > Lake | place: USA: Georgia | collected 2015-05-28
ATTGAATTCCCTTGTAAATATCCTGAAGGAACAGTTCTTGCGAAAGATATGACTGCATTGGATCAATTGAATGTCGTGAAAGAATTACAGACGAATTGGAGTGATAATTCAGTTTCTGTAACTGTCTATTATAGATTAAATGAATTAGATGATATTAAGAAATGGTTAGTTGAAAATTATTCTGATAATGTTAAAACTTGTAGCTTCCTTTTACATAATGATCACGGATTTAAACAAGCACCTTTTGAAGAAATAACAAAAGAGAAATATGAAGAATTGATTGCTAAAGTCATCCCTATAACATCTGGGAATATTAAAACTCAATCAGAAAATGAATTGACAAATGAATGCGTAGGTGGTGTGTGCCCTATTAGATAAGATAATTTTAATTCTTTTTTTTTATAGTTATAATTTAAATGTCGACGGCACAATTAAATTTAACTGTCCCAAATGGTAGTAGCAATTTTAATTTTCTTGTGAATTCTTGTAATGTCTTATCTCTTCTTAATAATGGTAATGTTGGGATAGGCACTATATCTCAACCACCAACTATAAATTCATCATTAAATATTTATTCCACTAATCAATTATCAGCACGTATAACTTTAACAGGTCAAGAATATTATCAAGCAAATAATTTAAATAGTGATGGTATTGCATTATTATTAGGTATTAATAGAGTTGGTAATGGAACAGGGCGACAATTATGGATATGCGATAGTTCTAATCTTGGAATAAGTGGTAAAGTATCACAAGCTTTTGTATATGGAACTAATGGAGGAAACAATACACCATTTATTGATGTTTTTGATGCAAATACAGTTGCTAGATTAGGTTTTGGAATAGGTGCATCAATATTTTCTACATCATCTGGTTATATTGGAATTGGAATTACAAATTCTATTACTTATAATTTAACAGTTAATGGAACTATTGGAATTTTAAATAATAATATGTATATCGGAACTGGAACATATATTGGTGCTAATATGAGTTTAACTTCTGCTAATAATGATATGGTTTCTTTAACTAATTCTACTGCTGCTGCAAATGCTAATATTAAATTTATTAATAATGCAACTTCAAATGCTTATATTGGTATTGGAGGAACTTCTACGGCAACTTTAAATTCATCTTATTCAAATAATTTATTTCTTCATTCTGGATGTAATATTATTCTTAATGCTGGTAATAATTCAATTGCAACTACACCTCATCTATTTCTTTCTAATAATGGTTTTATTGGTATTGGAACATCAAGTTCAATATATAATTTAAATATTAATGGATCGTTAAATTTAACCTCATTATATCAAGGGGGGACATTAATAAATTTTAGTACATATTTAACAACTGCTTCTGCATCATCAACATATCAACAAAAATTAACTTTCACAACACCTCTAACGAATACTGCTAATACGGTTTCAATTGATTTATCATCATATGATACTATTGCACAAAGAAATACAGCATTAGGATCCTATCTTCCTTTAAATGGTGGAATAATGACAGGACAAACACAATTATCAACAGCATCAGGAAATAATCCTTTATATATTTCTTCTACATCTACAAGTGCTAATAATTGTATTCAAATAAAAAATAATTCAACTTATACTGCGTATATTGGTATTGGTGGAACTAATTTTGGTGGTAATTATGCTAATAATTTGTTTATTGAAAGTTCATTATCAAGTATCATATTTAATACAAATGGGAGAATATCTACAAGCACACCTAATATGATAATTGATAATAATGGAAATGTTGGAATTGGAACGAATTCAACATCTTTTAAATTAGATATTAATGCTACTGGTGGTGCTAGTGGTACAGGTCTTAGAGTTTATGATTATGCTAGTGCAAATTCTGGATATGTTGCTTTAAATGCAGGAACTAATTCATTACCATATTGTGGTTTTATCTCATTTTATCAACCAGGAACAGAACAACCAAGAGCAGGTTACATTGGTTGGGGAACTTCATATAATTCTGCTAACTATTTATTATTGCAAACAGAAGTTAGTTTTGCTGGTTATTATGTAACATCTAATCTTGTTGTAAATAATAATTTAACTGTTAATTCTACTGGAACTACTTCATTGAATGGTCTTGTAAATATTAATTCTAATTTAACATTAAATAATATTAATAATGATATTCTTACTATTAATAATTCTTCTACTTTTGGAACTGCTACTGCTAATATTAAATTCAATAATAATTTAAATTGTAATGCTATTATTGGTATAGGTGGTGCAAATAATACTTTTTATAATAATAATTTCTTTATTCAAGCTCAATCAAATATTATTTTTAATGCTAATAATAATAACAATAATCCACATTTATTTATTTCAACATCTGGAAATATTGGCATTGGAACATCTACTAATTTAACTAATAATTTAACTATTAACACAGGATTAAATGTTATAAATGGAACAACAACATTAAATTATACTAATAATAATGTTCTTTCTTTGACCAATAGTTCAAGTTTTACAGATGTTAATATTAAACTTACAAATAGTACTAATTGGAATGCTTATATTGGAGTTGGTGGTGAAAATTCATCCATTTTAAATAGTTATTATGAAGACCAATTATTTATTGAATCTGAATCTGGAATTTTAATATATTCTGATACATATTATACTGGATATGATAAAACAATACCAAATATGTATATTACGAGAAGTTTTTGGGGATTACCATATATTGGTATTAATAATGTTAGTCCTGTTTGTGTTTTAGATATTAAAGGTATGACAAGAGTTTATGATGATGGACAATCGAGATTTTTAATGGGTAATAGAACAGGCAATTGTTCAATAGAATTAAATGATATTCCTGGATCTATATGGCAAATACAAACTATGAATACATGTTTATATTTTTATTCTGATGGAAATTTTTTAGGAACTGCTTATTATCCTAGAATGTATATTGATTCAAATGCTTATTTATATATTGGAACTAATGCAAATTTAAGAATTGGCGGCGATGATCCAAATAATACGATTTACAGTCCTTTATTAAGTAATATTGGTATTAAACTAAATTATGCTCAAAATCCGAATGGTTCAATAAATTTAGGTATGAATGGTGGAAATGGCAATATTTTATCAGTTACTAACAACAATATTTCAATAACTCGGCCTTTAATTGCAATATCATCAAATAATGATATTATATCATTAAGTAATTCTTCACAATTTTCAAATGTTAATATTAAATTTACTAATAATGCGACTTCAAATGCTTTCATTGGCATTGGTGGAACAAATTCATCTTATTTAAATTCATCTTATCAAAATAATTTTTTTATTCATTCTGGATGTAATATTATTCTTAATGCTGGTAGTAATATTAATTCTACAAATCCTCATTTATATATTAATAATACAGGTAATGTAGGTATTGGAACTACTATTCCAAATACTAAATTAGAAGTTAATGGGTGTATATATACATCTTCAGCTAATGCTGCTATACCTGCTACTGGTTCATTTGGAGGTCAAGGTGATAGAATAATATTATGGAAAGGATTAACAGGTTATTATCCATATTCGATTGGTATTGAAGCAAATACATTATGGATTTCTTCTCCATTTCAAACTAAATTTTATAATAATGGTTCTAATACATTTATAATAGATACAAATTGTAATATTGGAATTGGAATATCAACTCCTCAATATAAATTAGATGTTAATGGTAATATATTATGTAGAAATGGTAATAATAATACTATTTTTACAAATAATCAATTATTATTTGGATGGAATGGAAATAATCAATATATGCATTCTATAAAATCTAGACATAATGGGAATAATGGTGGTGATAATACAAATGCGATTGATATTTATATATGGAAGTATAGTGCAGATACTACAAATATAACAACTCCTGCATCATCGCAAATAATGAGTATTACTGGTTTTGGAGTAGGCATTGGTACTACTAATCCAAGTGGTAAATTACATATTTATGAAACTACAGGAACTAGTGATATGGTTTCATTAAGTAATTCTGCTGCTAATGCGAATACTAATATTAAATTTATTAATAATGCAACTTCAAATGCTTTCATTGGCATTGGTGGAACTTCTACAGCAACTTTAAATTCATCTTACTCAAATAATTTTTTTATTCATTCTGGATGTAATATTATTCTCAATGCAGGTAGTAATTCTACAGCTACAAATCCTCATTTATTTCTTTCCAATATTGGTAATATAGGTATTGGAATATCAACTCCTCTATATAAATTAGATATTAATGGTAATTCAAGAGTTTATAATGGTTCTGGTACTACTGACTTTTATATTGGTAATGGTAGTGCTACTGCTGCTTTAAATTTTTGGGATGTTGGTGGTGCTGCTTGGAGAATATATACAACATTGGGTGATTTACTTTTTACTAATGGTACTACTAATGGATCTATGGTCGAAAGAATAAGAATTAATTCATCTGGATATGTTAGTATCGGAAGTAATATTTTTCCTGGAAGTAGTAGTGTTATTAATGTTAATTCATCTACTTCTATTCCTAGAATAACATTAACAGGAAAAGAATCATATCAAAATTTCACTTCATCTGATGGTATTGCTTTAATAATTGGTGTAAATAGAACTACAAATCGACAATTATGGATTGGTGATAGTGCTCAATTAGCTTCAAGTGCAGTTAGTAATATTGTTAGAATTATTCCTGGTTATGGTGGTTTAGCATCTACAATAGATGGAAATGCTACAACTGGTATAAATGCAACAGCATTAAATATTGGTTCAGCTGGTGCTCTAACAACATTACTTGGAACTGCAATTTATTGTGCAAATAATGTTGGTATTGGAACAGCTACTGCAAATGCAAAACTTGAAGTTGCTTCAGGAACTGCTTCAACTGGTGCAATTCAACAATATATTCATACTAATTCTACTGGTATTACATCAACTACTACCGCATCAACTGATGTTTGTGCTATTTTTAATAGTTCTATTTGGTGTAAAACTAAAGTTACTGTTAGTTCTGACATTAGAATTAAAAATAATATTAATGATATTAATGATGATAGTGCTTTACAAAAAATTTTAAATATTCAGCCTAAAACTTATAATTATATTGATAATATTGAAAGAGGTTCAAATATTATTTATGGTTTCATTGCACAGCAAATTAAAGAAATTATTCCAGAAGCAATAACATTAACATCTGAATTTATTCCGAATATATATTCATTATGTTCAAATAATTCTAATACAATTATTATACCTGAAATAATTTTATCTAATAATAATATTAATATTAATATTAATGATGAAATTAATATTATAGATGGTGATAATTATGAAAGAAATAATTATATCATTACAAATATCAATAGTAATCAAATAACTATTAATAAAAATTTGAATTGTTCGAATTGCTTTGTTTATGGGACAAAAGTAAATGATTTTCATACATTAAATAAAGAATATATATATACATTAAATGTTTGTGCAACGCAAGATTTATATAAAATGATACAAGAACAAAAAATATTAATTGATAATTTATATGAAATATTAAGAAGAAATAATATTAATTAATAATTAATTTTTTAATAATTATATTTATTAAATGAATAAATTTAAAAATCATAAAGGCGGAAGATATAGTAATGTTCAAAATATTGATCCTTTAATAAAAACTGAAAAAACTGTTTTTGAACAGAAAGATAAACCAATATCTGGAGATGGATATAAAAAAAGAGTTCTTGGCAATCCTCTGCATATATATAATGGTGATCCATATATTGATACTACTGGGCTTAAAAAAAATATTTTTGATTTTAATTGTTTTCAACATATTTCAATTGACGGTACTGAAGCTGAAATAGCATCTAAGAAATATTTAAATTGTATTATATTACTTGTTAATCGCATAAGATGTGGACAATCTAAAACTGTTAGTGATGAAGATTTTATTGAATTTCTTGAATCAAAATCAGAAGAATATTCTATACAAAATATTAATATTAGAAAATTAATTAAAGATTATGATACATATTATCCAAAAAAAGAAAATAATGATAAATTAATAGTTGATTATTTTAATTTTGATCCAAGTAAAACTGACATAAATTCAGAATATATAGATGATTTATTTAAAAAGGAACAAAAGAAACAAAAAAAAATAGATGATAATTATTATGAAAATAATAAAACTAATATAATAAAAGGTGGTATATTGAATTATTATGATAATACAGAATATACAGATCTTTTACGTGAAATATGTGCAACTACACAATTTCGCCTCAATAAAACAACAAATGAAATATTAGATGAAATACACCGTTATAATCCTGTAACAGCTCGTAAACAATTTATAAAACAACAAATTATAGATTATATACAAACATATAATATACCTATACAATTAATTAAAGAATTTACATATAATAATTATGATGTTAATGATCATAGACTACCACGAATACTTGATCGAACATATAGTCGCAATTATGAATGCAAAGAATATAATAAAGATATAGTTCTTTCATACGAATATGCAGATCAACAAGTTTTTGACAATTTACGAGATTATATTAGAAGACAAGATAGATATATTCAAACATTGAGTAACCGTCAAAAAAATATGATTAAAGATTATTCAAGACCTGAATCATATAATTTTTTAAATTATTTTATTAATGATCCTAGACCTGGTTTTTTACTTGTAGCTGATAATAGAGCATATATTAGAAATATGGGTAATGCTTTTTGTGATATTATTTTTGATATTTATGAGATCGATGATGCAACAAAAGAATTAATAAAAGATAAAAACTTTATCGACTTATCACATGAAATATATACTAGAATTGATGAAAATGGGTGGAGAGAAATATTTACAAGATATATGACTGAATTAAATATAATAATATTAAATGCTCCTGAAACTGCTGGAAAATTTGTATGCTTTAGAGGATCAAAAACTGATTATATTCAAGAAAATGATACTATGATTAATATGCGCGGTTCAAATAGTAGCGTTTTTCTATCAAATGGAAGATTTTCATCAATTAGTATAAAATTTGATACTGCAAAACAATTTTATCTTGAGGGAGCTCCTGGACAACGAATTATATTTAGAATAATGATTAATCACAGTTGTAGATTATTGTTTGTCCCTCCATTAACTGAACTTAAAGGAGAAATGGAATTTCTTGTTCCATTAAGTCATGTATTTGTTGCAAGAGATAATCATTTTAGACCAGAAGATATAATAAATGGTTATGATTATGGAGATAATATTTGTTTAGATCACAGAGATCAAATAAAATCTAAAGATATGGTATTATTACCTTTTTAAATTTAAAATTTAATGACAAAAATATTTTTGCCATTTATATATGAAACTTCAAGACAAATTTTTTTTAAAAAATTCCACGACTTTTCATATACATATCGCGTTGATGTTTTAATCGTGCAACTATCGAACTTCGAATGCGTATCTCCTCAACATTTTGATTTACTTTTTCTTTATTTTGATTTAAGGAAGAACGCCTTTCAATCTCAGCAATAATCATCTGTTCAAGAGACATCGTTTTTTGGTAATTTATTTTTTTTATAAGAATATCATTTTTATTAATATTATAAAAATTTCAAAACATAATAATATTATTATCTCTAAAAAAAATAGAATGGAGGAGAAAAATAAAGATTTCAAAGAAATATGCGAATATGATTGTTTTCATTTAGTAAATAATAAAAATAGAAAATCGAAAATTTTTTTAGCACAAATAATTTTTGGTGTTAATTATGCTATGAATGAAATTACTAATAATAGAGATAATAAAATGTTAGAAAAAATAACATCAAAAAAATTAAAAACATTTTTAGATAGTTATGATAAATATCAAAATTCCCAAACAAAAGTAGAGAGCAAATATAAATATACTCAAAATGAAATTTTAAATAATTATTTAAATTTTAATAAAAATAAATATAAATATAAAGATCTAACAGAAAAATATTTACAAGAATTTAAACCAAAGTCAGAATTAATAATCAAATCTTCTGAATTAAAATTAGAAGATATAATAAAATCATCTAAATCATCTAAATCATCTAAATCATCTAAAAGACTTAAAAATGGCGGAACTTCATTGGCATATGATAATGTATTAAATAATTTTTGTATTAATAATCCTGTATTTATTCCAGGAGCTGATATTAATGCTATTTCTAGTTATTTATTAACATTACCTCAAACAACTCCAATTATTGATTTATTAAAAATTATTAGAGATAATAGTCAAGAACATGATCTTAATTATCGTATAGATTTCAAGAAATATAATCCTAATTATTATAATGTTCCATTAAATATTTCTCAAACACATTTTTTTTATTGGTATACTAAATGTTATGAATATAATAGAGATATTATTCTTTCATATGAGGCATTAAATTATCAATATTCTAATAATTTAAGAGATTATATTGCTGAACAAGATAGATATATTCAAACTTTAACTACTGAACAGAAGAATATAATTAAAGATTTTACAAGACCAAGAACATTTAATTTATTAAATGCATATATATCAGATCCTTCGCCTGGATTTTTACAAAGATATAAAAGTAAATGGTCGCTTTCTTATGTATCTCAAAGATTAGGTAATTCATTTTGTGATATTATAACTTGTCTTTTCCCTCACGTATTTACTACTAATAATACATTATTAAATAGTATTAGAAATAAAAATTTTGGAGATGATGCAGATCCTTCCTATAATATTTTAACGGAAGATGAATGGGCACAAATTTTTTATGTATTTTTTGTCGAATTAAATAGAATAATATTAAATGCTCCTGTAACAAGTAAACCTTTTTTATGTTATAGAGGTTCTAGTGATGATTATATAAATCAAAATACTACATATACAGATTCTTCTGGAAATGTTATTGATGTATTTTTATCAAATACGCGAACATCGTCAATATCATTTAGTTTTCAAGGTGCAAAAGAGTTTTATGATTTAGGAAATGATCCTAATAAAAGAACTATGTATAGAGTATTAGTTACTGAAGGGTGTAAATTATTATTTGCGTCACCATTAACAGATGATTATCTTAGAAAAGAAATGGAATTTATAGTACCTTCTCATCATGTATTTGGAACAACTGATTTATTTACAAAAAAACAAGAATATAATTCAATCAAAAATAAAGGTAATGTCTGCCTAGATGCATTAGATAAATTAAACTCAAAAGATATTATATTATTGCCTTATTAAAATTAATTTTCATGACGCTTGTTTTTCGGATTTTTCTTGATTAATATATCATATTCATCTGTCTTATTTGTGATTAAATTCTTATCATTATTGAAGACTTTCAATTCTTTTTTTCAATGAATTTATTTCTTTCTTCATCTTCATTCACGTGATTTCTTGATGGCATTTTATAACTATAATTATTTATTTTTTTAATCTAAATTAATAATATCTAAACATTTATTAATTTGAAGGAAAGAAATAAAGGATATTTAGTATTTTATAAGATAATTTATTAAAATTTAAATTATAACTATAATTATAATAAATAATATGACTAAAATTTTAAGAGTAAGTGAACCAAATATTCTTCAATTATTAACAATAGAAAAAGAAGAATATCAAATAATAAATTCAAATATTGAAATTGATAAACATAATCTTGCGGTTTATTTTAAATTAAAAGATTATGAAACAAAAACAAAAACAAAAACAAAAACAAATACTAATGATTTTTTTGAAAAATTTATAAATTCAATAGATAATAATAATGAATTAGATAATTATCAATCATTAAAAAATTTCATCATTAATAATAAAAAAAAAACTACAATAAAAAAAACTTTTGAAGTTATTAATTATAAATTTGATCTTCAGTGTGAATATTATGATTATAATAAAGATATTGTATTAAATTACGAATATAATTTTTTTAATAATATTGATAATTTAATCAGATCCATTGAAGATTTTAATAGATATTTAACTGATGTTAATGAACAAACTGATCTTAAAACTTATTGTGATGAATTAATTAAAACTAATGACGAGTTAGATTATTATTACAGTAGTAATAAGAAAATCGTAATATTATTAAATAAACAATTCTTATATTCTATTTCATTAGAAGATAATATATATTGTTATAAATGTGTTACTAATAGAAATAAATTTAAGAAAAATATTAATTACATAACATATTTTAATATATTATTTAATGATGCTTATCAAGAATATACGAGTGCTCCTGCTGATTCATCTGATAAATATATATATAGAATAACAATAATGAAAGGTTCAAAAGTATTATTTTATGAGAAATATATTATTATATCATCAAATTCATATGTATTTTTTAATGATAATGATGGAGATAAATATATAGATAAATCAAATAATATTTCTTTATCATATGATATATATTCAAATCAAGAAAAATTTAGATCAATTGATGTAATTATTAGAAATAATATATATTCTATTAAAAATAAAAATATATCAAATTATATTATAGAAAATAGAAGTAGTGTTAATGATTTAGTTATTATGTGTCCTTTAAAAATTGAAAAAAATGAATTAAAAATATCATATCCTGATTTTGATGTTAGATTCGAAAAATTAATAATTGACGACGATCCAACTATTAAAAATTTTTTTTTAAATGATAAAACTTTTAGAAATTATAAAAAAATTGATAAAAATAGTAAAATTTCATTTTTTAAAAAAACTAATGATCAATCACCTAAATTTATTGCAGTTTTACATCCAAATTTTGAAGATATTATTTCTGATAGTAATAATGATCAAGATCTATATAATAATTTTTATTGGTATTATTATAATATTTATAAATGTTTTCATAATAATTTACTAGATAATATTAATAAACAATTATGTTTATTTCCTATATGCGTTCCATTAAAATATGAAGAGAAAATTTATAGATATTTAGTTACAATATTTTTTTATTTAAATATTGAATTTAATATTAATCCAAAAATATTTTTTCACGAAGAGGATAAATTTCAATTATTTAAAGAAACTATTCAATACTATAATAGTAATTGTTTAAATGTTCAAAAAAGAAAATTAGGATTTAATAATGACAGTTGTTACATGGATTGTTTTTTTTATATGTTATTCAATACTAAAAATAAATTTATTGAAGAATTTATATTAAAAGCTCCTATAATACTACACGAAGATAAAGATAATAGAAATGAATTATATAAAATGGGAAAAGAAATTCAAAAAAAATTAATTGAAATTTATAATTTATTTAATAATAAATATTCACAAGAAACTACATGTGATAAATTAGGAATAAGAAGTTT
>Ga0214921_10010559_pt1 | contig 11391 bp, 7 predicted proteins | sample LL1505_MetaG_FD_177992 | JGI IMG/M metagenome (GOLD analysis project Ga0214921, IMG submission 177992) | Freshwater microbial communities from Lake Lanier, Atlanta, Georgia, United States - LL-1505 | ecosystem: Environmental > Aquatic > Freshwater > Lake | place: USA: Georgia | collected 2015-05-28
AGCAAGTCCGGCCGCCAGGTGGTGCTGGCCAAGCGCATCATCGACTGCACGGGCGATGCCGACATTGCGCACCTGGCGGGTGCGAGCTACCGCAAAACGCCCAAGGACAAAATGCTGGGCGTGACCACGGTGTTCAACGCCAGCGGCGTGGACAAGCAAAAGTTTTTGCAATACACCGAAGACCAGCCCGCCACCTACGCCGACTGGAGCCGCACCTGGGAGCAAGAAACCACCGGTAAAGAAGATGTGCTGCGCAGCCCCTACCTGGACAAAGAATTCGACACCGCTCGCCAAATGGGCGTGATTCCCGCTAACACCACCAATCTAGGTGGTTCGTGGTCCGCCCTGACCGACGCGGGCGAGGCCACCAACCTGAATCTGGCCCACATGAGCGGCATTGATTGCACCGATGTGATGGACCTGACCAAGGCCGAAATGCAAGGCCGTCAGGAAGCCTTGTACGCACTCATGGCGCTCAAAAAAGTGGTGCCGGGCTTTGAGAACGCCAAGTTGCGCAACTTTGGCATGACGCTGGGTGGGCGCGACTCGCGCAAGATCATCGGCCGATACAACCTGAGCAGCGAAGACGTCCGCAACGAAGCCAAATTTGACGACTCCGTTGGCATATTCCCCGAGTTCATCGACGGCTATAACGTGCTTATTCTCCCAACCACGGGCCGCTACTTTGAAGTGCCCTACGGTTGCATGGTGCCATTGGAAGTGGACAACCTGCTGGTGGCCGGGCGCTGCGTGGCCGGCGACATGGTTTCCCACGCCGCCATGCGCAACATGATGGCCTGCACCGTGACCGGCCAGGGCGCGGGCGTTGCCGCTGCGGTGTCGCTACAACAAGGCCAATCTACTGCGGATGTGGACTTGAGGTTCGTTCAGGCCGAACTTGAACGTCAGGGTGTGCGCTTGCACTGACTTCCCCTTTGCGCAAGCACCTTACACGCACCGGTCAAGTCTGGGTGTGATCATGCACCAGGGCGGATCTGCCGTGGCACCGTCGAATGCCTAGGGGCACCTCGCAGGCGCGGCGCAAAGGCCTGCTGGCCCTGACGCTATTGCGCGGGGACGCCAGCGCCCGCTAAGGTCGGCAAGGCGGTGGACAGCTCCGGCAGCCAGGCAATGAGCAAAGTTCCCAGAAAAATGGCGCCCAATGCCGGTATGACCGACGCTGCCACGGTGCGGATGGGTTTGCCAAACATGGCAGAGGCAAAGAAAATATTCAGCCCTGCCGGGGGGCACAAAAAGCCCATTTCCATGGCTGCCAAGAAAACAATGCCAAAGTGCACCGGCCCAATGCCATAACTTTGCGCCACCGGCAGCAGCAGGGGAACCAGGACCACGATGGCGGCAAATATTTCCATCAAAGCGCCAGCCAGCAGCAAGAACACGGTCAAGGCCACCAGGAACACCCAGCGGTTGGGCATCCAACTTTGCACTGCCTCAATGGCCGCGTCGGGAATGCCCGCGTCAATCAAAAAATTGGTGAGCGCCAGCGCCATGCCCAATATCAGCAGCACCCCGCCAATGATTTGAGCCGCCTCACTCAGGCACTTGACCAGCAAGCGAAAGGGCAACTCGCGGTGCGCAAACGCCTGGGTGAGCACAGCGTAGGTAGCAGTCAGCGCGGCACTTTCCGTAGGGGTGGCCAGGCCGCTGGCCAAGGAACCGATAGCCACTAAAGGCGCCAGTATTTCCCATTTGGCACGCCAAGTGACGGCAGCTAGTGAGGCCGTTGGCGCGCGCGTGGGCGCCTGCGCCAGGGGCGTGCTGTTGCGCAAAAATCCGCCAAAGAGCAGCAGGCATGCCACCATCACCAGCGCCGGTGCGATGCCTGCGAGAAACATGGTGGCAATCGGTACGCGGGCGATGATGGCGTACATGATCAAGGGCACAGACGGCGCCAGCAAGACACCTAGGGCACTGGCGCTGGTGACCAAGCCGATGCCCTTGTTTTCGGGGTAGCCTGTGTTACGCAACAGCGGCAGCATGAGGCCGCCCAGCGCCAGGATGGTCACGCCACTGCCGCCCGTAAAAGCCGTGAAGAAAGAGCAAAGCACCGCCACCGCCACCACCGTGCCGCGCATGCCGCCGCCCAAGAGCACCACAAACAAATCTCCCAGCCGCTGCGCCGCACCGGTGCGCGCAAATACAAGCCCGGCCAAAGTAAACAAAGGCAGCGCCGGGAGCGAGGGATTGACCGTGATTTGGTAATGCGACAGGGCCACAGACGCCAGGGGCATGCCCTCGCTCCAAAAAAGTGCCAAGGCCAGGCCGCCCAAAACCGCAAAAATCGGTGCGCCCGCCACCAGGGCCGCTCCCACCAGTGCCAAGGCAGGCCACGCCGGCACCGACGTACCGTCGAACTGCCAGGCCAGCAGAAAGCCGACCAAAGGCGCACCCACGCCAAGTGCCCCACGCGCAAAGGTGGCCCCCGCGCAGCGCAGGCCCAATTTGTAACCCAACAGGGCAAATCCCACTGGCATCGCGGCTTGCAGACACCACACCGGAACGCTATAGGCTAGCGTGTGGGCGGCATCGCGCTCGCTTTGAACAAAGCGCCAACTCGCGTACACCAACACCCCACACACCGCAGCCGCCAGCCACTGGGCCGCGTGCCAAGTCCGGGTTTTCTGAGTGTTGGTGCCATCAGCGCCACCCGTGCCGCCCGCACCAAAAGACGTCAGGTGGCCGTGGCGCTCGGCGGCCAAAGCACCGAACATGGCAAGCACCAGACCCAGGTGCTGAACGAGCACCGGCGCGTTCTCAATACCGCTGCCCAACATAGGTCGCATCAGGATCTCGACCAAGGGGATCGTCATCATCAGCGCCAAGGCCAGGGCGCCAAGGTACGCGTCCCAGTTTGCGAGCCAGGACCTTGCGGGCGTGATACCGGGCACGCCTATTTTCCTTTGCCTGCGCGGTAGTCCTTCAGGTGGGACAGCACCTCGTCAAAGGTCTCCGTCGGAACCATGGTGCCGCGGATGCGTGGGTAGAGCTTCTCTGCAAATTCGTTCCATTCCCGCATTTGCTCGGCCGTCGGGCGGTTCACGGTCAGCCCGCGCTTTTTCATGGCGTCCACCGCTTCTTCCACTTCTTGCCGTGCCTTGGCGCGAATTTGAACGCCGGCTTTGTCGCTGGCGGCCCGCACGGCCGCTTGAGTCGCTGGGCTCATGTCATCCCACGATTTTTTGGTCACCACCAAAGCGCCCACAATCGGTGCCCAGTTGATCTCTAGCATATGGGGCGCCGAGGAATAGATTTGCGTCGCCAGGGCAAAGTAGGGGGTGGACGGCACCACATTGATCATGCCCGTTTGAATGGCTGGCAATATGTCTGAGGTCTCTAGCGGCACCGGTGTGTAGCCCAGGTTTTTCATGATGGCCTGTTGGTCAGGCTCAGAACCCCAGGCGAAAAATTTCATTTTTTTGTAGTCATCGGGGCGAACGGCAGCATCCTTGGAAAAAAAGCGAACCCAACCGGCATCACCCCAGGCCAAGACCACAAAGCCTTTGTCCAAAAACTTCTTTTCCATGCCGGCGCGCATTTTTTCGCGCACGTAATCGACCTCGTCCCAGTTCCGAAACAGCAAGGGAATGACTTGTAAGGCCGCAATCGACGGCTCAATCTCGCGCAGCCCCACCACCGAAAGCAGCGCGCCTTGTAGCTGCCCAATGCGCATACGGCGTGCCATTTCCGCTTCGCCGCCCTGGCTGCCGTCGGGATACACCAGGTATTTCGCGTTCTCGCCCTGCGCCGTGCGCCAGGCCTCGCCAATGTCCATCAACTGGCGGTGGTACAGAGAATTTTTGGGTACCAGCGAGCCAATGCGAAATTGCTTGTCCGCCGCCAAGCTGGCGCTGCTGGCACCAATGAAAAGCAGCACAAAAAGCCAGCCAAGAAGTAGTCGGAGGGAGGTGGGTGCTGGGTTCATGGGGTTGTTCGCTTCAGAAAAGATCGTCTGCGCTTGTTAAAAGCCATTGCGCCCTTTGACGCATCACGTCGTTGGCCAAATCACGGCGCAGCTCACTTGCAGCCACGGCCTTTTGCAGCAGGCGTTCAAACTCCGGGCGCTGGCCCTGGGCCAGCGCAACGCCTTCGGCCTTGGCAACAAACGGGCCGGCGCTCCTGCCCGCGCTGTCGGCTATTGCCGCGTCAAAAAACTCGGTGGCCTTGGCCAGTGATCCGCCGGGCATGGCGGCCTCGAAACTTCCCATCAAGCTGGCCAGGCCTCCGTCACCGTAGTGCGGATTTTGCTTCCAGGCCAGGCCAGCCAAACGGTAGGCCAATGGCAGGTCGGCCACCGCATCGGGTACATCTTTAGACAGCGAGATAAAGCCGCCCCACGAGGCTGCAGCCCAGTAGGCCAGGCCCACTTGTTCAGGCGGCAGCATCGGCCACTGTTTCTGGTTGGGCAGCGCCAACTGTGCCGCAAAACCCGGCTTCGAGAGCTCTAGCGCGGCCATCGCATGGCGGTGCGCTCTGAGGTAGAGGCGTTTGGCACGCTCGTTCAGGCGATAGGCCGCGTTGGCATCGCTGGCGGCGAGCTTCTCTGCTTCAAACGCGACAAAGGCAAATGCATATTGGCTCAGCCCAGCGCAGACGGACTCCGCAAGCTTGGTATTGCCGGGCGACTCCTTGAGCAGGGATTCCGACAGCTTCAAATAGAAAGCACTGGCTTCCCGCGCAAGTCCAGGGTCCTCTTCCACCGCCTGCCCTTGACCGGCAAGTTCATTGCCCAGGCTTTGAACGATGAGGTAACGCGGCGAACACGCCCCCAAGGCCACAGCCAACAAGGTCATCGCGATTGGTTTGGAAATCTTTGCGAAAGCGTCGACGCTTTTTGTGCTCATGGTTGCTGAAGTATGGTCAATGAATTGCGGTTCTTGGAGAGGTCTAGTCCACAATTTATTCCAAATTCGTGAAATCGCCGTGACAGTTTCACGAAAAAGCACTGCGTGGGGAAAGACTGCCCGACATACGTGCAAGACAACGTAGGCACCACCAGCAGACGCCATCGGTGCAGTGATACCGCATTCACCGCCAACGCCCATTCTTGCGCTGCAGCAAGTCGCCGTGTTTCAACACAGACTGGGTACTTTATGACCGAAAACACATCCCCTGTTAAGGAAGAAACCTTGGGAGAGGATTTTGAAACGGTTGGTGACTACCACCGTATGGCAGAGTAATGGACGAACTGTTAGCGTGGCGCTGCTGCGCCAATTACATTATTTCTAATTTGGCGACAGTGTTACCAAAATTTACGTGATTACAAGGTCGAATCTTAGTCAGGCGGTCACCACCGAAACGATGGGGGTACTGGTTTCAATCAGTGCTTCCAATATTGACATCGCGTCCTTGGCAGTCGCTGAGTAGGGATCAAATTCAGGATGGGCCATCTGCACCATGGGGTCGTCTTTAGATAAATAAACAAGCGCCATAGACCATTGACCAAATCGCCGCTTCGTAATCTCCTCCATCGATAACAATTCTATGTTTTGATGTTGGGGATCAGCCATGATTCGAGAGTACAGGGCATTTACTTGAGCTCTTTCGCCTTCCAACACTTGCAGCCATAAGCCTGAGCCTTGGCATAAAACGCCCGTGATATTTTGTTTTTTGTTATTGGTATTCGATCTTTCTAAAACCGACGTGGTGACGGTAGTAGTAACTGGGCCTACTGGCTGGCTGACATACAAAAGGCGTACGAGCATGTTTGGCTCCATTTAGAAACTAGCAAAGCAATCCATGGGTGGCTTCGTTTGCGGATTGTGCGGCTGATAGTACCGCATGGCAACGGCTCTCACGAACTGAAAAATGCCGCTTTTCCCCAGTGCGAAATAGCAACCCAAACGCTCGCCTTTAGGCGACTGAGTGTGGCGTGGTGATGCCGATGGTGCAGTCGAATCGGGCAAGTTTAGGGTGCCTCGGATTCGCGGGACCTTTTTCGAGCGCCCTGCGCTACTGCAGAAGGCGGAACATCGGTTGTGGGTAGAAACCGCCCGATGGTTTGGAAAATCTTCACGTACACCGGCAATTCCACCCCGGTCTCAAATATCCGCACAATGCGTGGCGCTCGCTTGCGCTCATTGAAAACCGGATTGAGTGGTTCCTGCGAGTTGCTTGTGGTCAGAGTCAACTCTGCGTCTGCGTCCGCGCCAACGGGCCCCCGCCGCTAGCTGAGCGCTAAACTGTTAGATGCCGGCCTTTGCCGGTACTGGAACTGATAAATCCATGACCGAACTCGAACAATTCCTGTCCTGCCGCGACCTGCTGCTGACGCACCGCACCGATCACGCCGCCGCCGTGCAGGCGTTTGAATGGCCCGTGTTGGAACACTTTAACTGGGCCCTCGACTACTTTGACAGCATTGCCCGTGACAACCCGGCGCCCGCACTGCATATTGTGGAAGACTCGGGCCAGCAGTTTCGGCTGAGCTATGCCGAGCTGTCGCAGCGCTCTAACCAGGTGGCCAACTGGCTGGTCGCCCTGGGTGCGCGCAAGGGCGACCGCATCCTGCTGATGATGGGCAATGAGGTGCCGCTGTGGGAGACCATGCTGGCGGCCATCAAACTCGGGGCGGTGCTGATCCCGGCCACCACACTTCTCTCGGGTGGCGACTTGGCGGACCGGCTGCAGCGTGGCCGGGTGCGCCATGTCATCACCAACGCCGCTGGTATGGCCAAGATCATCGACCTGTCGCCGTCGGTCACGGCGGGCCTATCGCTGGTCAGCATCTCCAGCGGGCTGGGCGGGCTGCCCGCAGGCTGGGCCGACTACTGGCACTCCAAACAGGCCAGCGCCGTGTTCAGTGCGCCCGAGGCGACCCGCGTTACGGACCCGCTGCTGGAGTACTTCACCTCGGGCACCACAGCCAAACCCAAGCTGGTCCAGCACACGCAACAGAGCTATCCCGTGGGCCATTTGTCCACCTTGTACTGGCTGGGCCTGAAAAAGGGTGATGTCCACTGGACCATCAGCTCACCCGGTTGGGCCAAGCATGCCTGGAGCTGCTTTTTTGCACCGTTCAATGCACAGGCCTGTGTTTTCATCTACAACTACCCGCGCTTTAATGGCCCGGCCATCCTTGCTACGCTGGTCGAGCACCGGGTAAACACCCTGTGCGCCCCGCCCACCGTCTGGCGTATGTTGATCCAGGAGGACCTGAAGGCCTGGCCGGTGCAGTTGCGTGAACTCATCTCTGCCGGTGAGCCGCTCAACCCCGAGGTGATCGATCAGGTACGCGCGGCTTGGCAACTCACCATTCGCGACGGCTACGGCCAGACCGAAACCACGGCCCAGATCGGCAACCCGCCCGGGGCGGCGCTTAAGGCTGGCTCGATGGGGCGCCCACTTCCCGGCTACCGCATCGCGCTTATCGACACCGACGGCCAGTCGGCCGACGAGGGTGAGATCTGCATTGACCTGTCGCACCGCCCCACCGCACTGATGAACGGCTACGCCGACGACGCCGATAAGACCGCCGATGCCATGCGGGATGGTTACTACCACACCGGCGACGTCGGCCAGCGCGACGCGCAGGGCTACATCACCTATGTGGGCCGGGCCGACGACGTGTTCAAGGCCTCGGGCTACCGCATCAGCCCGTTCGAGCTGGAAAGCGCGCTGATCGAACACCCTGCCGTGGCCGAGGCGGCCGTGGTTCCATCTCCCGACCCGGTGCGCGGCTTTGTGCCCAAAGCCTATGTGATCTTGGCGCCAGGCCATGCCCCCGACGCCGCCACGGCAGCGGCGATCTTTCGCTTTATGCGCGAGCGGGTGTCGGCGTACAAGCTGGTGCGCCGCATCGAATTCAGCGACCTGCCCAAGACGATCTCCGGCAAGATTCGCCGCGTCGATCTGCGCGGGCAAGAGAGCGTGCGGCCCACCGAGGGAGTGCGCAATGCGGGTGAGTTTCTGGAAGAGCAATCCCGCTCCGAGTAACGCAATAAGTTAGGTGAATTCAATGTGCAACCGTGAGAGCGGTGACACGAAATCTGCGGTCCATTTCTCGCCCGGCGCTACCGACCACGCATCCGTCCAGGTGCCAGTGGTAATCACGTCGCCGGGCAGCAGATCGGGTGCATTCGGACAGGCTCTGAGTTCCTTCAGGAAGTGTTGTAAGGCCAGCAAAGGACCATCAAGCACATTGAGGCCGCCCCCGCTTTCCAATACCCGCCCGTCCTTTACCAAATTGACTCGTGCGGTAGCCATCAGGCCGTGGAGTTCAGTGGCATTGGAGGCAATTGCCCGAACCGGCACTTGCTTGCCAACCACCAAGTGCGCGTGTAATCCGCCGTCGGCAACGGTATCTGGAGCCTTAAATTTCCAGTCCTGAAGGTGAGACTTGACGATCTCGAATCCAGGAGCCACCCACTCCAGTGCATCAAACAAGTCATCCAGCGATGCATTCGCAGGTGGCGTTTTCCTCATGCCAAACACCGCCTCAGGTTCCAGACGCGCTTGGCAAACCCCTTTTAGCGAGACGACACTCTCGCCCTCACAAAAACTCAGAGTTGAGTCGTAGACCGTCCCCCAGATGGGAGCAAAGACGCTGTATCGCTGCCAGATGTTGCGGTTTGTGAAACCCACTTTGAATCCCCGAGGCGCTTCTCCGCGAGCGATCCGCAGACCTCGCACCGCGAGGGCGACCTGGTAGGCCGCTTCCATTCCGAAAGACGCGTCCTTGCTTGGCGCAGTGGGCCAGAGTTGACCTGAATCGTAGTGGCGAAGAATTGCAGTGGGGTTCATGAAATCTCCTAGCTGGTTGGCATACTCATCGGGCACATTAAACCGTGTATGGGGTGCTAAACCCAAACCAACGGAATTTTCACGGGAAGAAAAACTACGGTCGCTCTCGCTTAGTTCGCGCGGAGCTTGGTAGGTTGTCGTTTAGTTTTTCCGGCTGTGGCCATTTGAAACGCTTGCTTTACAAATACCCACAACGCGGATTCATCGGGTTGAGGCAACGCACCCCGCCCGATGCGCTTGAGTTGCCCGGTGTACCAACTCACTTCTAGTAGTCCCATGTTGTCAATCGCTTTGATGCCGGTGCGCCGGGGTTTGATAGTGTGTTGCGCTGGGTTGCCCGACAGCAGTCGCAAGGGCAAATCAGGCTCTATAGCCATGATGCGGGCCATCCCCACCATGTCAACAGCGCCTGAGTTAATCGCCTGGGCCATGCCTTGGGCGCTGCGAAAGCCGCCGGTCACGACAAGCGGCGTTCGCACGGCTCGGCGGGCTTTTTCTGCAAACTCTAAAAAATAGGCTTCGCGTCGTCTCGTACTTTCCTTGATCTCTGGTTGCGCACTATTTTTGACGCCTGTCATTGCGGGCGTTTCGTACGTGCCGCCTGAAATTTCAATCAAATCAATTCCCACATCGGCCAAGGCGCGGATCGTATCGATCGATTCTTCTTCGGTAAAGCCGCCACGCTGAAAGTCCGCTGAATTGAGCTTGATTCCGATCGGAAACGCGGGTCCCACCGCCTCTCGCATCGCGCGGTACACCTCCAACACAAAATGCCTGCGTTTTGGCGCAGTACCGCCCCAGGCATCGGTGCGCGTGTTGTGGTGCGGTGACAAAAATTGGCTTACCAAATAGCCGTGGGCACCGTGGATTTGAACTCCAGAAAAGCCTGCCTCTTTCACAACTCCAGCGGCCACTCCAAAACGCTCAACCAGCGCGCGGACTTCAATGTCCTCCAGGGCGCGCGGGGTAGCGAAAAACGCCTTCATGTCGGATCTAAAAGGCACGGCGGAAGGTGCAACCGTTTCACGGTTGAGGCCTTTTGGGGCTTGTTTGCCGGGGTGGTTGAGTTGCGCCCAGCATTGGGTGTCGTTAGCAGTTGCTGCTTGGGCCCAATTCCGCAACGCCACTAAATGCTTGCTGTCCTCAATGACCACGTTACCCGGCTCTCCAATGGCGCTGAAGTCGATCATGACATTACCAGTGACGCACAAGCCGATTCCCCCTTGTGCCCACGCGCTGTACAAGCGCACCAGCTCCGGCGTTGGCGCACCGTCGCGCGTTGCCAAGGCCTCGGACATGGCTGATTTAAAAAGGCGATTTTTGATGCTTATGCCGTTAGACAGATTTAGCGATTGGGCGAGGGTGGTTTGGGCGTTCATGAGATTCCAGGGCAGGTCTGATGATGAGATTGAATGGTATCTCGACGGGGGGTTCTAAGGCTCACCCTGTGGGGCTTACAGGGACCATAAATAGCCTTGTGTTGATGGCCTTTTCGAGCACGCTCCCAATGAAGCGCTTTTTAAGGTCTGGACCAACGAAGTTGCACTTCTCGACCTATTCTGGTCCTTTTGAGAATTCCGCCGGTTTGGCAGCGGAGGAGCCACCTGGGATGCCATCACACTGGGGTATCACTGCAGCGTACGGCGCATATCACTTACTGCTTAGCCGATTAGCTCGGCTTGGCGCAGCCGATTGCCCACTGCGATGGCGTCACCAATATTTTTGCGGTTTGCGTTGAGTAGATAAAATCGAATAACAAGCTCAAGTTATTGATTTATATATATTTTTCGGAAGCTGTGTCTGTAGAACTTCGAGTGAAAAGTAAGAAAAAAATCAATTTCCCCACATAAATACCAACATCAACGAAAGTGTACCGGTTGCTGGGACCGCAATGGGTGAACCACTTATGGGGAATGCGGATACCGCCTGCGCAAGGCAGCGTACTTGACTGGCGCGGGAGCAACTCGTTTCCATGATGCGCATCTCGTTAGGTGCACGAGTGGTGGGCCGCGAGTCCTTTGTCTTCCCCGAAGCTTGCCGCAGCACCTTGCGAGCTCTTCCTGCAAGGTTATCTATCCTGCTTAAGACGGCTCTGCGCAGCTTCTCACCGGAGTGCTGGATTGACGCAAGCGCAGCATCGACCTCGAGCTAGTGAATATTCTTCGAGCTAGGGCTCATTTGCTTGCCCTCACCATCTTGTAAGACCCCACGGTACCCCCACCCCGGCATATTGACGGCTTGAATCCGGTGTGGCACTACATACAGATCTGGACACCTTACTGCTGAGGAAAAGGAGCGCTGGGGCGCGCCATCTGTTATTTGCTCCCCGTTCGCATCGGTAGGTTGAGCTTGGTGACACATAGTGCCGCAATTTTGTTGCAAATACGCAACTCATCGAAATTTATCTTGTAATATCGATCGTATTTGATTAACAATCGCCGCTACCTACTTTAAAGAAGACCTTATGCGATACACAAAACACTCGGAAGCCCGAATGAACACCAGGGGCATCACTCGAAGCGCTGCGCAACTGGTCTTTGACTACGGAGTACTGCGGGGTGACAAAGTCATTCTGAACAAAAAAATGGCGGTCCAACGAATGTGTGAAGCACGTGCTGAAGCAGCAGCGCT
>Ga0214921_10010562_pt1 | contig 11387 bp, 9 predicted proteins | sample LL1505_MetaG_FD_177992 | JGI IMG/M metagenome (GOLD analysis project Ga0214921, IMG submission 177992) | Freshwater microbial communities from Lake Lanier, Atlanta, Georgia, United States - LL-1505 | ecosystem: Environmental > Aquatic > Freshwater > Lake | place: USA: Georgia | collected 2015-05-28
GTAGGGAGTGGTATAAGTGATGGTGTAGATATGATTGTGGGTGATGGTGGTTTATCAACACAATCTGGTGTTGGTTTGGATCCGCTAGTTTTACAGAAGCTAGACTTAGCACAGGTGGTTATGGTATTAGCGTGTTCTAAGAAAGGCGGGTCGTGTGTCATTAAACATTTTACACCATATATTAAAAAACATACTAGCACCTATTCCGCTGCCGGATTCTTTATAGGATTCCTATATCTCTACTACTTGGCCTTCGCCGAAGTAAGCTTATTCAAACCATATACAAGCAATCCCGATTCCGGCGAATTTTATGTTATCGGACAAGGCTTCCTAGGTGTGGATGATGAATCTCTAGAACGATTATATAAGATTCTAGAACGGATTGAATTGAATCAATCAATCATATCCGAGGATAAAATACCGGAGACGTTCGTTCTCCAGATAAGCGGGTTTCTAGAACGGATTACAAATTTAAATGTGATGAGTATTGAAAAACAGAATTTGCTTCTTACGTGCTATAAGGACGGACAGAATCCGAAGTTAAAGAAATATTTGAAATGTGATAATTTCCTAGATAAAGATAATTTGCAAAATATCCAGCGTCCACGATTTGAAGAATGGATTAAAAAGTATGGATTTGTTTAGGGGTATGATACTGGTATATACCAGTATTGCATATCAGTGCATAGCAGCAGAAAAACACAAAAAAAAAGTTGCTAGCAAGATATTGAAGATTTTGAAATAGTTATTTTTAACCTAAGTTATTTCTTAGCCCATTCTTCAATTTCATATGAATATGCGGGTACAATACTAATAAATAATCGGTCTTCATGCATTGGTGGGTCGCTATGTATTAAAGCAATTTGTTTATTACCTACCATAAATACCAATCCTTCTGTATTTTTTAACTGTTTTTTATTTTCATTTTCCAAAGCTTTATCTAATTTGCGCCGGAATTCAGAAGATAATTCTATTTTAGCTAATTCATCATTTGATATATCTTTTTCTTGTAATTCCTTCCATACACTATCATATTTATCCATACTTTCTTTAGATGGTTGCGGGTCAATCATTAATGTTCCAGCACCTTTGAAAATAGTTAAAAATTTGGATTGTTGTCTTTTTATACTTTTTTCATTACGAAAATAATTACCATCCATATGCCATCTTGGAATATCATATTCTTTAGCAAATCTAGTTGCACGAATTGAAATCCAAACATGTTTCCTACCATAAGCATCAGCAACATTATGTGCTATTTCTTTTTCATAATAGATGCCATATTTTTAACATCTTTCTCAGTGTTATTACCTAGCGAATTTAATAATTCTAGCGGTTCAAAAATCATTTATATGACAATAATAACTTTTATGTTCTGCACCATTAACATTATCTAGTTGAAAATGTTCAAATAATTCCATTTGCTTATCAGTATAATTCATTGGTATTACTTTGTTTTCATTATTTTTCAAAGCATCTTTAATTATTTGTTTATCTAGCATGGTATGTGTGGTATGTGATTTTCTAATAATTTATTATATTTTTTTATATTTTTTTATATTTTTTTCAATTTTACTTATGTACAAGGAGTTGCTCAAAAACAAGTATATACCAGTCTCGAAGCACCCCAGGGTATGTTAAGAAGTATATATAGCCTATCTTACAACACCAGGCTTGTAAGGTTGTATATATACTACTCATTACAATTTTTTAATACCGCGTTTTTACATCTTTATAAATTTTTATTCTAAATACCCCCCCCCTTTTAGAAATACTTTTTATAAATACCTATAATTTGCGGTTTGCAAAATTACTTATAAAAATAATTCAAATATAAAATAAAAAAAAGCAAGAAGAAAAACATACGAATGTTTATAAATCTACTTCTGTACACTTATACCAGCCTTTTATGAAGCATCTTAATGAGCCACGGTTCTCTACATAATAATTTTTGAAAAAAAGATTGTTTCTTACTAGTTGAAAAAATTTTATTTTGGTATATTGTTGTTGATTAGTTCTACTTAGGTTTTTATACTCATCAGAATGTAGAAAGAACTCGTGAATCTCCGATAGTCGTAAATAAGATACTTCTTCTGTATCAGGTTCATCTTGCCTATAATAATGCCTGAACCATTGGACTAAATCACAATTATTTTCTAGATATAATTTGGTTCGGTGTATAATGGTATCTGGCATTTTTAACAGGCTATTTTGCTCGTGAAGGAATTTGCGATGATATTCTATTAGTATCTTAAATAAGGCATATTTATGACTTTGTATGAATTCTGTTGTTTTGTAATATGGATTAGCTAGATAGATATAATTAGCCGGGTCTACTAATTCTTCTACATCCGTAAAAGTAGCTCTAAAATATATGTCAATAATTCTTCTAAAATCAGCTTGTGTTAGTTCTTCACTAAAAGCAGGCTTCTTATTACACTCGCATATTAAAGTATTGCAGAGTTCCTTTTCTGTATCTGTTTCAAAATGGCCGCGTGCAGATATCTTACCACCACCAGTAAGCTCTTTTATTACGGCATTTTCAAATTTTTTCTTTGCTGATGGTTCTCTGAAAACTATAAAGCGTTTTTGGTGTATATTGGCTTTTTCGGGATTACTACCCATTTTACTATGTTCGAAAAGCAAGTTGTTATTACCCATAAAACCGTATTTACCTAACATTGCTAACATTAAATCGTCAATTACACCTTTTCCATTACCACCATCACCATTAAATATAATGAATTTCTCTATACATCTTCCATCTAGTCCTGTTGCTAGAATAGTTAAAAAAGCCTCCCGTTCTGATTCAACAGGCATAATACACTTTATAAATTGGTGCATAGTGGCAGTTTCGGTATCGGTAGGTTCTCGCCAGTCATATCCGGTAGTTATAGTTATATAGTCATCATATTCATATTCACGAAAATGGCAAGCCTTCATATCATATACTATGTTGTTAAATCCTAGCAACCACCATTTATCATCGAAAGTAATATCATTTCTGGAATTATATTCTTTATATGTTTCTATTATATCGTTCTTGAAGGATAGACTATTAAGTCTGTCTAACTTATCTTTATAGCTTTGAAAATCACGACCTAATGAAAACCAATAAACATCAACTAGAATCTGTCTTAAAAAATCATATAATTCCTGGCCTATGAATTCTCTTAGTCTAACTACATTGGATTCCCAATATCGACCATTATAGCAATATAGCTTATAATTACTTTCACCATAAATCCTATAAAAGTATTTATTACCAGCAATTGCTTTAATAAATCTACAATAATCTTGGGTCAATAATTGTAATTTATTATTACCTAGAATTTTTATTGCATTTTCTTTATTATCGTCTAAAGCCATTTTATAAATAGTACCAATACCTAGGCCATTATTGGTTTTCTTGAAACTGTTGAATTTATCTATAACGTTTTGATTGCCTGCAAAGTTAGTAGCTCTAGCACTATAGTAAATGTATAAGTCTATTGCTTCGTATGTGTCAGGAATTGTATTTTTTATAGCCATACCGACTTGTATCCAATTGTTATAGTCCGTAAATCGAATTGGTTTATAACATTCATCAAATAATTTTTTAAAGATTTCTACCTTTGAAATCATCTTACTTAGAATATTATCTTGCTCTTCTAATGTACTAGCACGGTTTCTTCCATTTCTAGCTGACGGTATGCTAGTATTATTAGAAGAAGTATTTGATGAAGGTATAATGTTATTAGGTTGTTCAATATGTATTATTGAGTTAGTATTAGCATCAGTATTAGTATGCATTGGACTATTGCTACCTGTATTATTAGACGCTAAATTGATATTAGCTGCTGCATTTGTATTAGATACAATGGGGATATTGGAAATAGTATTATTTGGATTGCTAGCATTATTACCATTGCTAGCAATTATATGAATGTTATTAATATCTATGCTATTAGATGGTATATATTCCACTATGAAATCTTCCATACTTCCGAAAATAATAGCATGAACACCTATAGCATTTCTAACACCTTTAGATTGATTAGGACATCGGAACCAATGTTCTGAGTAAATAGTAGTATCCACACAATTAACTTTGCGTTGTCCACTAGAGATTACTAATTCATTAGGAAATGTAGATAAAAAGTCATTATGAATTTCTTTCAGTTTCTCAGTAGTTAGATTCCATTTAGGAATGGAGTAATGATAAGACCCCGGCTTGGCAGTATTCCTAGTATATTTGAAATCATTTTCTCTGTCGAAATGCAGATTGTATCGTGATGCCATAAAATTATGCAATAGGTTGATAAAACTGTCTATATCTTTAGGATAATTATCCAAATCACCAAAAAAGATATAACGTGTAGCAGGATGAATTCGAAAATGAAAACAATGGTCCGTTTCTAATTGTTCTACTATATCATCTACTGTCAGAATATCGCTATGACTATCAAAATCACTTGCAGGTAGTGAATAAGTTGGGACCGTGTATAGTCTAATCATAGCTGCGAGTTTTTTGATTATATATGCAAATTATTACTAACATATTAGAATAAAATAATTTATTTTTAAACGCATAAAATGGAACAATAAATTATTATATAAAAGTAGAATACTTAAAAATAAATTATTCATTTCAATGGATGATTCTGTAAAAACGGAGGGAGCTAGTAATACAAATAAAAAAAATTATAAAACAAAAGATTATGTAAGAAGAGCTTCAAATAAATATAGGCAAAAGAAATATAATGAAGATGAAGAATATAGAAAGGATAAAATTGCAAAATCAATGTTAAATTATGAAAAAAATAAAGAAAAAATAAAAGAAAAATATAAGAATGATGTCGAAACAAAAGAGCGCAGAAAACTCTATATGCGCGAATATCGTGCTAAAAAGAAAACCGAAAAACTACTAATTTCACAACAACAAGCAAAGGATGAAAACCAATAGTGAATCTGTTAAATAATAACATTGTTCCTAATACATCAATAATAAATGAAAGTCATAAAACATATAAAAAATAATATGCCTAATTATTAGAAAGCTAATAGAAAGATATGCCTAATTATAAAAAAACAAGGACAAATAGAACAAAATCATTAAACATATCACAATTTCTAGCAAAAGATAGTAAACAAACTAAAAATAAAACTAGTAAAACTCTTTCCAAAGTATCAAAATTAGTAGCGAAACACAAATTAACAACCAATTTGAAACCAAATAAAAGTAGATTACAACTACAATTAGAAATAGACGATATCATTAGTAGCTTTTATAATCTATATGCACCTATTGAAAGTAGAATTATCCATTATGGCGATATAGCAACAAAGCGGCTAGATAGGCGTGGTTGGATGAATTTACAAATTGGAAGCGCATACTCTTTACCTAGTATGCAAAGCCATTTTGAACGTATAGACCGTGCGTATCGTTTTCAGAAAAACCTTCTTGATAGGCTAGGCCTGGACAAAATGCCCGCAAAAGTCCAATATGCCACCGAAGATATGACCCGTGGCTTGGCCAAATTCATCATTAAACGCTTTGAAACTAGTTTGCCACATCCCATTATCAGTAATGCCTTTATTAAAATGTGGGAATGCCTAAGCGCGTTGAACGTGATTCAGGATACATTATCACATACAACATCGCGCGCGAAAGGGAATAAATATCGTGTTTTTCATATTTGCGAGGCACCCGGACAAATGATTCTAGCAGCACGATATTTTGTTGAAAAGAAACGCCACGGCATCACTGATTACGATTGGCGGGCGAATTCATTGAATCCATATAATGCTGAAGTACGAGCAAAGTATGGTAAGGTTTTTAGTGATACATATGGGCTAATGCGCGGGAATCCTAAGAAATGGTTATGGGGTGCAGATGGTACAGGTGACGTTACACGGGTTGCCAATGTGCGATGGTATCGGGAATATATCCGGAAGGAAATGCCAGATTTGAACTTAATAATCGGGGATGGTGGATTAGGTTCTGGCAGCGATACTTTGGTTTTACAGCGGTTGGATTTGGCACAAGTTGTTATGGTTCTAGCGTGTTCGCGGGTGGGTGGTGCTTGTGTGATTAAGCATTTTACACCGTTTATGCCTAATCATCCGGAATCACGAGATGCTACTAGCTTCTTTGTCGGGTTTATGTATCTTTATTACTTGGCTTTCTCAGACGTGACCTTATTCAAACCGTATTCTAGTGATATGACTAGTGGAGAATTCTATGTGGTGGGAAAGGGATTTCGAGGTCTAGGAGAAGATGAAGATGCCGTTCTAGGGCGATTATACCGTGTGCTAGAGCGTTTTGAAGTAAATCAATCACTTTTTGCAAAAGATGAAATACCAGATACATTCACTATGCAAGTTGAAGGTTTTATAAAGCAAATGGTGGATTATAATGTTGTTGGATATGAAAAGACTAATCTTGTATTGACTTGTTATAAGGAATTAGAAAATGGGTCAAAGCAAAAAAATCTAAAATGTGAAGATTTCCTAGATGCAGACAAGATCGAAGAAATACTGGTTCCTAGGTATAATAAATGGGTTAAGTTGTATGAGTTTGTATGAGTTAGAGTTTGTTTGAACTATGATGATTTAATTTTCAGTTTTTCTATTCCAGTTCCAGGTAATTGTTTTTTATTTCTAGCAAGTCTAACTGATTGCAATTTTAAGATATTATTTGGCTTATTGGAAAATACTTCATTTATTTCCTCAACATATTCTGGTTTTAATTCATAAGATTCTTTCAAAAGCGAAGCTTCATTCTGGCCACGAGATTGTCGCAAGTTGTAAATTGTTTCAACATCACCCATATTTGCGCCATTTTGCTGAATTAGTTCTAATTCATTTTGCTCTAGTTCTTGTCTTTTACGATATCTGGGTGTTTCAATTACACGATGCAATCGCAAATCGTTGTTATGATTGTATAAATCCATTTCTGGAATATCTTCCACAGGTTCCCAAACTAATTGATGTATTTTTTCTTTAGTTAGTGCGCGTTTTGCTAAGTCTTCATGATATTTTGCCAATTCTTCAAACTGTGATTCTAGGATCTCTTTAATTTTTCTTGTAGTTTCTGGGTTTTGTTCCTCTAGTTTTCGTTTTAATTCAATAAAATATCTACGTCGTATACCATTATTACTTATACCTGTTATAATAGTATCATAAGTATCATAATGCATCGTGCAATTCATAAGTTGTTGTTCTATATTTTTGATGTTAGAAAGTATAATTAATTGATGTTCTACACTTAGCCGGGTATGACATTTATGATAAAGTCGCATTAGTAGTTCGATACTGTTTTGATAAAGCTTCAAACCAAAATCTTCTAACTTATAGTATCTTACTATTGGATTAGTCTTATTATCTTTATCAATTACTGTTATCATAAATTTTTTTTGATTTTGATTTATAAAGTTCTGATTAGAAATATGAGAATATATTTTATCTACAACTGCCTCGGAACCTCTAACACTTTTTAGAATCTCTAGCATTTCTTCTGGTTTAAGAAAATTTATATTCTCATATCCAAATGGATAAACAAATGGTATATTATCCTTATCATCATTATTATTTAGTGTTCCTATATTAATATTATTAATAATAATTCCATTGTTTGTGTTGTTTGTGTTGTTATTAGTATTAGTAATATTGCTAGAGTTATTTGTAATATTATTAGTTGTATTTGTTTCAGTAGATTGTGTTTCTGATTCTTCAGGTTCAGTTATGATTGGTTGATATTTTTGTAAATCATTCTTATCTAGAGGTGTTATTATTTTTTCTTTATTCAGCTTATCTGATAGTAATAGATTTTCTTCTAGAGTATTTTCTATTTTTTGTAAATCATCTATAAAATATTCTTCTAGATGATGTTCTAGAATAATTTCAGAAATATTTTTATTAGTAGCTTTAGCAAAAGAATATACAAGATGTTTTACACCAGACTTAGTATTGCTAGATATAATTCTTTCTCCAGGATTTGCTAGAATACAAGAAGTTGTATTAATATTATTCTTCTTAGGACAATTATTATTCTCGTGTCTATCTCTAGTATATTTTCTTGAAAAATTTTTATTACAATATTTGCAAAGATGTGTAATAGCAATATTATTATTTTGTAAATTATTATTATTAGGTTTTTGCATTTGCAATTTGCATTTATTAGTTTTACCTTTAAAATGCCTATCAATCGAGTATTTATTGGGAAATGTCTTTCCACATACACATATAAATTCAACCATCTTGTAGTAATGTGCTATAATGTGATGAGGGTGCAACCTGTATACAAACAATGTGTGACCTATGTGTAGTGGTATTACTATTATATTATATGTTTTTTTAAAATTATAAACGCAAATGTGTAGCGCAAATCCGTCGATGTGCAGCACATCCCAAAACAGGGAGAGAGAGCGCACAAAGTCTATAATCCCAAATTTTTCCAGAATTTATTAATTTCAATCTATGATAAAAATACTATATTATTTTCAAGTGAATTACCATATACAAATAAAAAGCTTATTTATTTGTGAGTGTTTGATTATAACATATTTTGTGGTTTATTAATTTTACGAAATAATATTTATAAATGAGTTGCATTTCCCTGAATCGTATACTATTTTGAGAATATAAATTTCAGGGAATTATTACTGCCCTGGAAATTGAATGATAAACTTATATCATACTGGTTTAAAATGCAATTATTGATTACCGGGTAATTATTGCCCCGGGAAATAGAGGGGGGGGGAACACTAAAAAATTTAATATCCCACCAAAAATAAAAAATAAAATAATTTATAGCAAAGATTTTCGAAAAATAATTTTTTTGAAAAGTTTTAGTATATTCTAGAAAACTACGTGTATATTTTTTGTTAAGGGATTTGCATCCTAGTAAAATCATCAAACCCTCTAGAAAACTCTGTAGTATTTTTTTCCGTATGATATAGGTATCAGACAAAATGCAGATTTTAAAAAGATTTTTTAACAAGTATCCTCATATTTCACTTGCAAATATTATACACGTGAAACACTGATAGGCTGCAAATTCCTTATAAATTCTGATTGAAATATAATGACCATAATTTATTAAAATAGCAAAATATAGGAAAAATAGGAATAAAAAAAACAGATTCTAGAAGATGCTCTGATGTTCACTTGTGCATTTTTAGTTGGTAAAATACTTGTTGGGTAAGAATGGAAAAAATTAGTTTCCATACGCTAGATTCTTAACGAAATATTGAGGTTCACTCTGCACATAGCACTTTTTCAGTTGGAAACCTTTAGGATTTCACCTTTATCCGTATAACAGGAAAAGATGATTTTAAGAATCTTTGAACGGTTAAAGGATACTAATACTTGATTAGATTTATTTGTAATTTATTTTGGTTGTTACACTGGTAGTAACGCGTCGATAGCTACGATCATAATCCAAATAGTGTGTGTGTTTGGTGCCATTAGCACGTTTGAATGTAAGCACCACTTCCCGACCACAATTTTCCAACTCCTTCTTAACTAGCCGACCAAGCGGAATCACTCTGCCTTCGGTCCGTTGCTCATAGTAGTCATCAATATTCCAGTCATCAAAATAGATATTGGCAAACTCGGAATCGGGAGCCACAATAGAATCATCATTTGCATCTGATGCAATGTTTGCGCTTGCCATGATGTATGGAAGTATGGAAAATATAATTTCTACTAAAATACAAAACAATCAATTTTTTATGGTTTTTATGGTTTTTATGGTTTTTATTGTATTTACTATTTTTTTTAATTTAAAAATTACTTTCTTTATTCTAGCATTTGATGTAATAGATACAATTTAGATATCCAAATAATTAGTTAATTGTATAAATAAAAGGATGAGTAGAGAAATTCTAAATATACCATTAGAATTTGTAGATGAATCACCGTTTATCCAAATAAAACCGGAATGTATTCGCAATATATCGCTTTCACGGTTATCAGATATGGATACGCAAATAAAAGATTATGGTATTACTTTATTTATTAATCAAATACAAACATTACAAAGGTATAAGATATTGTTTCCGTGTCGTGAGCGTTTAGCAATAGGTGAACACGTGGTATTTGCATATGTAATTCTAGATAGTGGAATAGGTTTATCTACATTGATAAATGCAATTATAAATAGAGACCAAATTAAATTTCGATTAAATATTGTTTACATAACCAATTACGCACGGATGCTAGAATCAACTGATGTTATATGTACTTTGCATAAGGATGGCGAGATAAATTCAATAGTGCGATATCAATTTAGTATGGTGGAAAAGACATCTAGCGAATGGATATTCAAGACACTAGAGGTTTCGGACAATATGGAATATCCGGGCGATAGTATGCATCAAAAAAATAATGTCATCGTTTTAGAAGAAGAAAATATACCAATGAATTCAAAAGAATTGATTTATCTTGACAGTAATGCACGAATGGGATTTCCAGAGTTATTCACACGTATATATAAGGCATTTGATACTAAGGATGAAGCTCTTTTTGAAGAATGTTGTAATGATTATAATCAAATTATAATTCGTAATGCTAAATTAGAAAAAGAAAATGCAAAATTGAATTTTGAATTGATGAAATTAAGATATCGTGATAATGAACAGAATACATTTCTAGAGAACTTATATGAACGATTAGCAACACAATTAGAGAAAAATAAAATATAAAGATAACCGTTGTTTGCCAGTTTAGATATAGCAAGGATAAAGGGAAACAAGAAAAAAGAAAAAGCAAAAGAAAAAGCAAAAGAAAAAACGAAAAAATGATGAAGAGAATTATATTCATTACGGAAAATGTTAATAAATTCAAAGAATTACATAGCTATTTACAAAACTATTGTTCTGTTATGGAAGAAAGTTGTAATGTAAGTCTAGAAATGATAAAACCAGAGACTGAAATAAATGAAATACAAAGTCTAAATAAAGAGGAAATCGTTATGTATAAATTATATGAAGCATTCACAAGGTGCCAACAATTATTTGCTGTTAATTCGGAATCAGAAGATGAAAATTGGATTTTAGTGGAGGATACAAGTTTATGTATTTCAAGGCTAGGTGGGTTTCCAGGTCCATTCGTTAAGTTTTTTCTACAATCAATACCACTTGAAAATATTGGTCATAATAATTGGGGTTCAGAAGCACAGTCTTTCGTAAATCTAGCAATTGGCCAGGTTACAAATAATGAGAATGGACAGAGTGGGTTTAGTATTGCAAAGAATTTTAATGGTGTTATAAATGGATATATCCTTTAACCGGTTTTGAATTTTTAAAAAAATCCAAAACGGTTATGCGGATAGCGGTGAAAAACTAAAGTTTTCCACCTTTATTGCATCCCTAATTTATGGCGTTAAAACGCCAATAACCGTT
>Ga0214921_10010564_pt1 | contig 11386 bp, 11 predicted proteins | sample LL1505_MetaG_FD_177992 | JGI IMG/M metagenome (GOLD analysis project Ga0214921, IMG submission 177992) | Freshwater microbial communities from Lake Lanier, Atlanta, Georgia, United States - LL-1505 | ecosystem: Environmental > Aquatic > Freshwater > Lake | place: USA: Georgia | collected...
TGCATCAAATGGTGGCTTAGAATTGTGTTGCACCAAGATGCTTTAATAATACAAAAAATGGAAAATTAAAAGGTGTTTTTGGGGTGTTTTTTAGTTTTTTCACAGCCTGACGTCTTGTAATCAAAAGGAAAAAATATTTGAAGCTATTGATAATCTGCATGCTGGAGGGTCAACAGCTGGTGGTGAAGGGATAATATTAGCATACAAAATTGCTGAAGAAAATTTTATTAAAAATGGCAATAATCGCATTATTCTAGCTACTGATGGAGACTTTAATGTTGGAATTTCTTCTGATGAAGAATTAAAGAACTTGGTAGAAGAAAAAAGTAATTCTGGTGTTTATTTAACAGTTTTAGGACTTGGAACTGGAAATTTGCAGGATGCTAAAATGGAAATCATGGCTGATAATGGGAATGGCAATTATTTCTATATTGATACTGAAAATGAAGCAAAAAAAGTATTTGGTTCCGAAATTAGAGGTACACTTTTTACAATTGCGAAAGATGTAAAAATTCAGGTAGAATTTAATTCAAAATTGGTAAAAAGTTATAGATTAATTGGTTACGAAAATCGTAAAATGAAAAATGAGGATTTTGACAATGACAAAAAAGATGCAGGTGAAATAGGTGTTGGGCACACAGTTACAGCAATATATGAAATTGAAAAAACCAATAACATTAATATGAAAGACCTAGAGAATCAGACCAAAGATAGTAACTTTTTAGTAAATGAATTGCTTGCTGTGAAGTTGAGGTATAAAAAACCAGATGGTGAAAATAGTAATTTAATTAGCCAAAAGGTACTTGATGAACAGGTAAGTTTTGAAAATGCACCTCAAAACTTACAATTTTCTGCAGCAGTAGCTTCTTTTGCTATGGTTTTAAGAAAATCGGAATATAAAGGGGAATCTGATTACGAAAAAATTGTAAATTGGGCAAAAGCTGCAAAAGGAGAAGATAAAGAAGGTTATAGGCAAGAATTTATTGAACTTGTAAAAATGGCAAAGGATATTGATTCAAGTAATTGATTTAGAGTGTTTTTCTGTTTTATTCTAGTATTATGAGTTTATAATCGTAATATAATTTTCATATAACATTGAACTTATTCATTCTAGAAACAAATAAACCACCATCAGGTGGTTTATTTGTTTCTGAACTTTTTTACTATTATTTTTTTAATATCTCGAGTTTTTTTAATATCAATTTTGTTTAAAATAAATGTTATGTAAATTGCAAGGTATTTTGGAGTGTTGAATGGATAAAATTTTATTGTTTTGAAAGCTAGCAAATTAGTAATTGAGTATGAATTTGATTTTGGCTTAATTGCAATTGCAAGTGCAGTAAAAGAATTTAAACTGGCGTGGCATTTGAACCAAAGTTTGGGTTTGCAACTGGTAAAACAACAAGACGAAGATTTAATATTTACAAAAAACAGGAGAATTTTGATTTCAAATTTTTTATTTGAAACAGAATATGTTAGTTTTAGGCTATTAAAAAATAAGGCTGTAGAAAGTGAAGGAATTCCTAAACCATACTTGGTGGCAGAATTGAAACAATATGATTTTCTGTTGAAAATAGAAGGAGAAAACTTTGAACTTGAGATAGAAAAAGCCTTTCTAAATTTAAAAAAAATACCTGTTATACAATTGGTTGAAAAAGTTTCACCCAATATTTTACAATCGAAAGAAAACCTTTTATTCTAAATATTACAATGAGTACAGTATCAAAGAAAACGAAAATTATTGCTACAGTGGGGCCGGCTTCTAATAATCCGGAAATGTTATGGGAGTTGGTTAAAGCTGGTGTAAATATATTCAGACTTAATTTTTCTCATGGTTCTCACGAAGATCACTTAAAAGTGATTAAATATGTACGTGAAATCAATGCTACACATGGTACCAATATTGCTTTATTACAAGATTTACAAGGTCCTAAAATTAGAACTGGCGAAGTTGAAAACAATGGAGTGGAACTAATTCAAGGCAATAAACTTATTATCACTACTGAAAAAGTAATTGGTAATAGCGAAAGAATTTACACATCTTACAGCCCAATGCCTAAAGATGTAAATCCTGGTGATTCTATTTTAATTGATGATGGTAATCTTGAATTAAAAGTTATTAGCACCAACAAAGAATCTGAAATTGTTACGGAAGTAGTTTATGGTGGTATTTTGAAATCTAAAAAAGGTATCAATTTGCCAAATACCAATGTTTCTGCTCCTTCATTAACAGAAAAAGACAAAGAAGATTTAATTTTTGGTTTAGAACATAATCTTGATTGGATTGCTTTATCGTTTGTTCGTAAAGCAGAAGATATTGACGATATTAAAGAAATTATCCGCAAAAGTGGAAAAGTTTCTAAAGTAGTAGCTAAAGTAGAAAAACCTGAAGCTTTGGCAAATATTGATGGAATTATTAAAGCATCTGATGCTGTAATGGTGGCAAGAGGTGATTTGGGTGTTGAAATTAACATGGCAGATGTGCCAGTTGCACAAAAAATGATCATCAAAAAGTGTAATATTGCTGCAAAACCAGTAATTGTTGCTACTCAAATGATGGAAAGCATGATTAGTAATCCTCGTCCTACTCGTGCTGAAGCGAATGACGTAGCGAATGCTGTAATGGATGGAGCTGATACTGTGATGCTTAGTGCTGAAACTGCTTCTGGTAAATACCCAATTCAAACTATCAATGCTATGGTAAGCATTATAAAAGCAGTAGAAGAAAATGCTAATATTTATAATAAAGAATATGCATTAAATCCTGCTTCTAAAACTTTCCATAACGAAAGTGTAATAGCTTCGGCTTGTAAATTAGCTGCCGATACCAATGCTCAAGCAATTATTGGCGTATCAAAATCTGGTTATACTGCATTCAAATTGGCAAGTATACGTCCAGAATCTGATATTTATATTTTTACTGATAATAGAGAATTGGTAAACACTTTAAACCTTTCTTGGGGTGTAAAAGCGTTTTATTTTGACCAATTAATTACTACTGACCAAACATTATCAGCCATTACAGAAATTTTGAAAAATGGTGGATATTTGAAAAAAGGAGATGTAGCCGTTTATACTGGTAGTGCCCCAATAGATGAGCACAGACTTACCAATATGGTGAAATTGAGCATAGTAGAATAAGATTTAATACTATAAAAAAGAGGAAGTTACGAAAGTGACTTCCTCTTTTATTTATATCCGAAATGAAAGAAATAGATTTACAATTATTATCACAGATTGTGAAAATTCCGGGTGCACCGGGGTTTGAAGAAAAAATAAGGAATTTTTTAATTGCAGAAATTGCACCACTAGTGGATGATTTTTATGTGGACAATATTGGCAATTTGGTGGCAGTGAAAAAATCTAAGGTAGAAAATGCACCTAAATTGATGCTTTCTGCTCACATGGATGAAATTGGATTTATAGTCACTCATATTGATGAACAAGGATTTTTAAGATTTCATACGCTTGGTGGCTTTGACCCTAAAACACTTACTGCTCAAAGGGTAATTGTGCATGGGAAGAAAGATTTAGTGGGCGTGATGGGCAGTAAACCCATTCACGTTATGAGCCCCGAAGAGAGAAATGCGGTGCCAAAAATTCAAGATTATTTTATTGATTTAGGCTTGTCAAAGGCTGAGGTTGAAGAATTTATATCTGTAGGTGATGCCATTACCAGAGAAAGAGAATTGATAGAATTGGGGCATTGTGTAAATGCAAAATCTATTGATAACAGAATTTGTGTGTATATTTTGGTGGAGTTATTGAAACATTTGAAAGGTGAAAACTTACCTATTGAGGTATATGCTGTATTTACAGTGCAAGAAGAAATGGGAGCAAGGGGAGCTGTAACGGCAACTCATGCCATTAATCCTGATTTTGCTTTGGCGTTGGACACCACCATTGCCTATGATGTGCCTGGTGCAAAACCTCAAGAAATGGTAACCAAATTGGGATTTGGGCCTGCTATAAAACTACTAGATTCTTCGGTGATTTCTGATAGAAGAATGGTGGCTTTTTTGAAGCAAGTAGCTGAAAATAATAGCATTAAATGGCAATATGAAATCTTGACTGGTGGCAATACTGACGCTGGACCTATGCAAAGGTCTGGTAAAAATGGAGCAATTGCAGGGGCAATTTCTATCCCTACAAGGCACATCCATCAGGTTATAGAAAGTGCTCATAAACAAGATGTTGTGGAGGCTGTAAATTTATTGTTTGAAAGTGTAAAATCCTTTAATTCATATAACTGGGCATATTAATGAAAAAGAATTTAAGACTATATTTGGGTATTTCAGTTTTGTTGTCATTTGCCATCATGGGCATTTGTTTGTTTTTTATGTACAAACGTACCTCAGAAAATGACAAAATTTATGAAACAATGCTAGCAAATAGTCTTACAGAATTCCAGTTAATTCATTCTATTTCAATTAATTCTAGTAATGCTCAGCGATGTTTACTAAACCTAATAATTTCTAAAGACAAAGAAGTAAAACAATCATTAAGGCAAAGCTATGAGGATTATTTAAGCGATAATGTTGAAAATTATAGTTTACTTCAATTATTGATTAGAAAAAATACCAATGAAGAAATTATTTTTAAAAACCTTTTGCTAATCAGAGCAAATTGTAATGAAAAAAGGGAGGTTTTATTGCAAATGATTGATTCACAGAAGTGTTCTATTGATTCATTAGGAAATTATAATTTAAAAAATGTACGCCCTTTATTTGAAAATTATTTAATAGCTCAAAAAAAATTAACCGAAGAAATTAAATATAATGCTTTGGCAAGCAGTAAATATACCATTTCAGAAAATGACGTTTTTACCAAAGCGTTGCTGTCAATAGGGTTATTACCCATACTTTTAGTGTTGTTTTTTGTATTTACCACCATGCTAGTGGTAATATTTATTTTTGGCAAAAAAGAAATAGACGAAGCCAGGTATTAAATTTTGATAATGACAATATAGCTTGCACAAATTATTTCCCAAAGCTCAGACTGAAATAAATTATTTTTTGTAAGTTGCTGATATAGACTTGTTACTTCTTGTAAAGTTGGCCAATTGTTACTTTTTATATTTGCCAATTGGTATAATTGTTCAATAAAATTTATTTCTTCAATTGATAGTTGAATATTGTCTTTTTCAATTAAAGTATGAATAAATAAGGTGTTTTTGGAGTTGATGGTAGGTGCAATTCCAACCCATATAATTTTTTGGCTAGGATTATTATCTATTTGAATATTGCTTAAATATTTTTCAATCAGTGATTTATGGTGTGTAGTTTTTGAGGTTTTAAAAGGAAACCATTTATTTATTGGCCAATTTAAACAGTTGCCATGCATGTAGTTGAACAATGATTTTTTTAAACCATCAGAAAATTTGTCATGTTGAGCTCCTTTAGCATCTACAAAATATAAATCGTTATTGGCAAAGTTTCCTTCTGCTGGCCCTGTGATGGTAAGCCCATATTTCTCAGGATTTTTGCCCACTGGGCTGTGCCAAGTAAGTGCAAAACGGTGCCAAAATGCCGACTGAATTAAATTATTTTCAAATAATTGTCTTACAATTTCAAGAGAATCAATGGTTTCTTGCTCGGTTTGGGATGGGAAACCATACATTAAATAGGCATGTACCAAAATTCCTGATGTGGTAAATGCATCTGTTACTTTTGTTACTTGTTCTATGGTCACTCCTTTTTCCATTAAGGCAAGCAACCTGTCGCTTGCCACTTCTATGCCACCTGTAACTGCCACACAACCAGATAGTGACAATAATCTGCATAAATCGTGGGTGAATGTTTTTTCAAATCTAATATTGGTCCACCAAGTGATTTTGATTTTTCTTTTGATGAGTTCAATAGCTAAATCCCTCATTAACAAAGGTGGAGCAGCCTCGTCCACAAAATGAAAACCAGTTGTACCCGTTTGAAGGATAATTTCTTCTATTTGATTTACAATTAGTTGTGCTGAAGCTGGTTCGTATCTGCCGATATAATCAAGCGTAACATCGCAAAAAGTGCATTTTTTCCAGTAGCAACCATGTGCCAATGTGAGTTTGTTCCACCTATTGTCGTTCCATAAACGGTGCATAGGATTTATCATTTCTAACACCGAAATATATTCGTTCAGTTTTAATCCTGTATAGTTGGGTGTGGCATTTTGTACATGCCCATAATCTGGTTCTGTTGCACCGTCTAAATATACAACTTCTTGATTTTGAAGAGTAAAAGTCCTTTTTAGTTGAGCTAAAGTTCTTTTATTTTCTATAAATTCTATAAGGCATTCAAAGGGTCTTTCGCCATCATCTAAGGTAATGAAATTGAAGTATTTGAATACGTTAGGTTCTTTTAATGAGCGAAGTTCTGTATTGGGGAAACCACCACCCATCATGGTATAAATGTGTGGATAATTGGTTTTTATGACATTTGCACAAAGAAAAGCAGCATATAAATTGCCTGGAAAAGGAACTGTAAAGCCTACTAAATTGGGTTGATAGTTTTTTAAATGCTTGTCTAAAATGGAAAGCATCAGTTTATCAATGCAATTGTTTGACTGTAGAATTGCATTTTCCAAAGGTTCAAAACTGGTTGCCACCCTGCCTAAAGATTCTGCATATCGACTAAAACCAAAAAATGGCGAAATATATTCAGTAATAAAATCTCCTAAGTCGTTCAGATACAGTGTAGCATAAAATTTTGCTTTGTCTTGTATGGCAGCTTCTCCAAAAAGATCTGCTTGTTCGTTGGCAGTTTCGTTAAACCTATCTCCTTGAGGTAGAAAGTTTTGGTTCACAATTGCATGCGCCAAACTTGGGTTTTTTCCTTGCAAGAATCCTATCACATATTGCACTGTAGCAATGTATTCATCTTGCAAAGAAAGTGTTCGTTTGCCAGTGGCAGAAAGCTTTTTTTTGCTGGCTTCTTTAAAAATAATTTCTAAAAAAGAAGGGGTAAATATCTCTAATACAAGCTCTAATCCTAAATCTACCTGTTCGCAATTACCCAATTCAGGTTTAGATAATATAAATCCTTTCAAATAAGCCGTTGCTGGGTAAGGCGTATTGATTTGGGTAAGTGGCGGTGTGATGAGTAAGGTAAACACTTTTTATAGGTGATAAGTTACAGGTGATAGGTGATAGGTGATAAGTGACAGGTGAGAAGTGATAAGTGAAAGGTATTAGGTATTGAGTATTAAGTATTAAGTTAATATTGGACAATTTACAATAACATTTAACATTAAACGACTTCCGTCTAAATTCTAATTTTCAATTTCTTGTACCAATTCTTTGTACCAGTTTTCTCCAAATTTTCTGATAAGTGGTTCTTTCAAGAACTTATATACTTCTACACCAAGTTTTTCTCCATTGCTGCAGGCTGGTGCACAAATGCTCCAACGGTCGTAATTAAGTATTTCGTAATCGCCTGCTTTCTTGGTTCTTATGGGGTATAAATGACAAGAAATAGGTTTTTTAAATTCAATTTCTTTGTTTAGATATGCTTGTTCAATTCCACATTTTAAAATTCCTTTTTCGTCATGAATGGCATAAGCACATTCTTTATTGTCGATTGTAGGTGTAGAAAAATCACCTTCAAAATCTTTGATATATATGCCTTGATTTTCAATGGCTTCAATTCCTTTTTGGCTTAAATAAGGCTTTACTTTGGGGTAAATTTCTTCTATAATTGCCAATTCATCTTCATCGAGAGGAGCACCCAAATCGCCTTCTTCGCAACAAGCACCCTTACATTTTATCAAATCACAAACAAATTGTTTTTCGGCGATATCATCGCTTATTACGGTGTGTTGCACAAGTATCATGCGGTAAAGATAAGTATTTTTTGTGTTTTGTAGGGGAGAATAAGGTGGAAATATAAGGGAAAAAAGAAATTGGAGATTGGTAATTTATTAAAAAAAATAGGAATCCATTTTTGTTTTTCAAATGGATTCCTGCATATATTAAATTCTAATTTTTGCTAATTTTTTGCACAATTGATTTCTCTCCCGTTTCTACTTTTAAGAAATACATTCCAGCTGGAATATCAGCAGCATCTATGGTCCCAGAATGTTTGTGCTGGAGCGAGCCTGAGGCTCGTTTCCCGCTGCATATCAGAGCAATAACTCAATTTTCAACAAGCCTTTTCCACCACTATAATCTATTGCACTGCTGTATTTCCAATGCCAAGGTTCTGACACAAAACCTGAAACTACTGGATTTTTATGAATATAATTAAGCTTTTGTTCTATTACTTCATTTGACCACAATTCTATTGGCTTATTATGTTGTTGCCAAAATTGTCCATTTTTAACATTGCTATTTTTTAAGCCAGCCCTCTCAAACATCCATGTCATCCATTCTTTTCTGCTTTCTACAGGATTTTCTTTGATTAGATGTTGTAATTTTTTAGATGTAAAACTTTTATAATCACCCAACAAACTGCCTGGTTCTTTTTCATCAGAACTAAAAATCAAATGTACATGACTTGGCATAATACACCAAGCATATATTTTTAAGCCTTTATTATCAATACAAAATTGTAAGTTTGTAACCAGTTCTATAAAATATTCTTCCCTCACAAAAACATCTATCCAATAAACTGTTGCAAAACTTACAAAGTACAAGCCTTCTTTGTTATGAAATTTATATTTCCTGCTCATTTGGATTTCTTTCCTACAAAAATAAAAACATTTTCCTGATTTTGTAATGGTAACGAGCTGCAAGCTCGCTCCAGCTCATGTTTTTTGTTTGGTAATGTTAAAATTTGCACTTTATTGGTTTATGATTCATAGTCCGAATTAAAAACTCGAACTAGCAACCGCCACTACATGCTTGGACTAGCTGAGCCGCCACTACATGCTTGGACTAGCTGAGAAGCGATTGATACTTTGTACCAACCGCTTTTTTGCACTTTTATTATTTTTTACTTTATAAATTATTGATTTTCAATTTGTGTATGTTATTAAACTAAGCCACCCACAAATCTGAACCATTACCCATCATAAGCATCACCTAAGGATACAAAATCTTCTTTTTCCCAAAACAAATACTTACCTTTTGTTTTATAAAGATTATATAGTAAATCTTTAAAACTTAAGGAAACTATTTTAGTATCGCCAACTAAACCATGTCTATCCCAAAAACTGTCATAACATCTGCCTATTCTTGATGGAAATAAATCAATCGTAATGTATTGTTCATTGTTACCATAGCCAATTATATACCAATAATATGAAATATCATATTCACACTCTTCTCCTACGATTATAGGATTTGCTTTTACAAACTCGCTTTTTGATGCTATTTTAATTGGATAAATAGATTCATTATATAATTCTACACCATCGCATAAATCATAGAACTGAACTAAATCATCAGGTAAATCAACCTCAATTTGAAAATCTAAGTTTGCCTTATGAACTTTACAGCTGGAATCTAACTTAATAAAATTTATCAACTCAATCAAATCCATTATTTTCCTTGTTTATATATGTATTTATTAAACTCCTTATAAAAACTTGCTTTAGCTTGTTTTGAAACTCCTGCTGCGTTAAACATTTTCTCGGTTAAATCTTGCATTTCTTTTGCACCAACATTTTTCCAATCAACTACACCACCAACTGCTTTTCCAGTTTTATTTTTAAGCCATTCTCTGTAAACTACTTTAGTTGCATCATGTTGCTCTTTTGTTAAAGCCATAGCAATATTATCAAATGCTCTACCTTGATATCCAGGAATATTTGCTTTTGCCCATACATCTAAAACTCCATGTTCTGCCGACACCCACAAATCTGAACCATTACCGGTATCTCACAATTATGCACCAAATAATCGCCAACTTCTAGTAATGCTTTATTGGCATCGTAATTTGCGTCTCCTTCAAATAGGCTTACGCCTGATTACAAAGGCAGAATTTCTAAATTAGTTATTTTGGCTTTTTCCAATGCATCTTTAACTTTTTGAGTACAAACAACTAATAATGTATCTTTTAATGTAAATAAATCTGAACCATTCCAGGTTTTAATGTCAAATTCTCTGAACTTAGTTTTATAGCTATTAATTTGTTTTAAATTAGTTATAGGACCAGCTATATATAAATTTTTTAAATGATAATACTTATTTTCAATTCCGTTAATTTTTAACTCAAAAAAATCAAAGCCTTTACAATTTTCTTTTTCTATTAAATCTTTAACTTTTTCTGAAAACGCCCACAAAATACTATCATTAAATTCTATGATATCGAATTCTTTTTTTCCTTTTTCTAAATTAAATTCATTATTTATAATTAATATATGACCATCGTTAATTAATTGCAAGGTGTTGTATTTTACATTTGACTGAATTTTTATGCAATCTCTTTTATAAGCGCTACTAATTCTATAAAAATTTTCTTTCATAATATTAACTAAATTATTTTCGTGGAGTATTTCCTTTAACATTCCCAAAAACTTGTTTTTCAATTACATTTCTATGTTTCAAAATCATTTCTTTTGATGCGGCTGGATTGTCTCTCATAAACTCTCTCCATAACTGTAAATGTTTAGCAGAAGGGCTTCCTCTATGTTTCCCTGCTTGTCTCCATATCAGATTATCTGCATCATGAACATCTAAACCTGCATTTTTAAAGAAGTCGTCAAATTCCTTAGATTTTGGAAGTGTATGATGAGCATCATATCCTTTTCCTTCTTTTCCTGTTTTTTGTTGAAGAGTTTTTCTGTATTGTACTTTTTTAGTAGCAACAACATCAGTAGCAACCTCTATCTCACAATTATGCACCAAAATTCCATGATTTCCAACTGCGTAGGTGCTATTATTTTTTACTGTGAAGTTATATACTGGAGTTTTGGTAAGTACTAGCTTTATGCTGTCTATTTTCACTTGTGCTCCTGAACCTAGTGTTAAGAGTGTTTGTGTGTTTAACTTACTAGCATTTACCCAGTTGCCTCCTACTAAGAAGGGGTGCTCTGGGGTGGTTTCTATGTAGGTACCGAGTGCATATACGATGATGAGTGAATCGGATATTCTCATGTGGGTATCTAGCACTCGTTGGTAAGTGAATAGTCCTGATTGCTCGTTGAACGACCATACGCTATCGCCCACTACTATGTCTTTAATATTTTTAAAGCCTTTGGTGGTGTTTATTTGGGTAAGCTCGGTGAAGCATTTAGGGCATTTGGGTACTATTGGGGTACCTCCTTTGCCTAGTACTTTTTTCTGAGCGGCTGCCATGCTGGTTTTCAGCTTTTGGAAGGCTTTTACTTTGCCGAGTCTTTTGGTGACTGCTCCGCCGCCTACTGCTCCGGCTAGGTAGCCGCCTATTTCTTCGCCTATTTTTTTCATGTCCTCTGGGGTGGCTTTGCCGCTGGCTACTCGGGTGAGGAGGTCTTTGTA
>Ga0214921_10010565_pt1 | contig 11385 bp, 20 predicted proteins | sample LL1505_MetaG_FD_177992 | JGI IMG/M metagenome (GOLD analysis project Ga0214921, IMG submission 177992) | Freshwater microbial communities from Lake Lanier, Atlanta, Georgia, United States - LL-1505 | ecosystem: Environmental > Aquatic > Freshwater > Lake | place: USA: Georgia | collected...
CTTTTGTTGACATATTTTCAATATCTAATGGTTTTGCTGTATCTTCATCTATCCTGCCGTTAATAGCATTAGCAGTATAAAAAACATTATCTAATATCCAATATGCTTTATCCTTTTCTATTACTACCTTTAACATATTTTTTTGAACATGTTTTTGAGATTGAGTAATAAACTTAGGCTTCTCAAACCTTTGTTTTGGAATAAAATCTTTAATCATTTCATAAATATCACTTTGCCGATATTTAATTTTTTTTAAAAATAATATTCTTTTTTTATTTAATATCTTAATTATAGACCAGTAAGCCAGCAATGTCAAGCCTATAACTAATAGATATTCCATTTTATTTAGTCTTTTTAACTGATTCTTTGCTCAAGCCTAAAACCATAGAGTTAAGTTTATTAACTTCAAGTTGTAGTTTTAATGACTCTAGTTCTACGTCAGATAGTTTTTGCTTATAGAATGATATTAACTGAATTAATTCATTTTTTTCTAGATTATCCATACGCCCCCCTTACTTTCTTAGATCAAAGGCAGTTCCCTGCCAAACCTTTTCTACTTTCTTTTTTTCTCTTTCTACAATTGCACGGCTCCATGAAAATCCTGCATCGCCACCCCAAGCATCCCACATGATTCTTCCGTTAGAAGGAAACTCTGGACCATCATAAAACCCTTTGCCTTTTTTATCTACCTCATGACGAGAAAAAAAAGAAAACATTCTTTTAACAGTACTAAGAGACATTACTGATCCATTTACAATATCAGTTGCACGACCCCAGCCTACTGGAGTTCCTGCTCCCTTAGCCTTGCCATCTGCTTTCCACTTTAAAGCACGACGTGCAGCAGCCTTCATACCAGAAGTAGGTGTATATGTATCAGCCATTTTCGTTTACCCTGCTTTTTTCATAAGATCTACCCCAAAAAAATGAACCAATCATTAACAAACCTATTGCTAATGAATGCAAAAAATAAAATGTATTCATTTTGATTTTTTCTTTTCTTGTTTAGCAACACGCTTTTCTTTAAGAGTCATTTTTGGCTCTTTCTTTTTATTAGCGTTACCTTTTTGTTCTTTATTTGCCATTAGTTACCCCCATTTTTGTTTTTGGATATGGACCAAGATCTGCTTTAACAGTCCCGTCTTTTCTTAAACGAACAACCCTTCCATTTTTTATTTGTGTAGGATTAAATGCTGTTGATTTTTTCTTTGGCATTATTTTTCCAATGTCAAAGGATCAAATGCTCCACCCCAAATACTTTTGGTTGTAGATTGTGATTCTGACTTGTATGTGCCACCACGACGCTTATATTCTTGTACTACCCAAGAATTTGCTACTGCAGATGGATAAACATCAAATTTATCTTTTGCTTCTTGAACAATTCTTGCATAAAGTTTTGGATTGGATGGCTCACTACCACCACGTCTTGGTTTAATAAAATCTTCATATTTTGGTTTTGCTTTTCCCATGTTATTATCTATTTCATTTAATTTACCAACGGGAACGCAATTAGGAACCATGCGTCCACCTTTTTCTTTCATGCCACGTTGCTCATATCCGACCCAACACTTTTTTTCCATGTTGTCCCATTTATCTTCATCTTCATTATCTGAGTTATAAGATTTTCCTATTTGAACAGCATACATGTTTTCCATATCAGATTGCGACAACACTGCTGGAATTCCGCTGCCAGTTGATCCTACTTCCATTACCATATCAACAGATACAGATAATGATTCAATCTTTACAACTTCTGACATGCGATGATAAAAAACATATGGTTGTTCTTTCCATGCGCCATCTTCTGTTTTATAAGCACGAACAATAACTGGTTTGTCATCTTCAGCATATTCCATTGAATATTCAGAACCAGGAAGACCAAGTAAGCCAGGATTGGTCATAACATACTCAACACGACCAGCCATGATTTCGTTATCCTCATGGACAAACATTACAAAATCGCCTTCTACAACATTACTCATGCTTTTATTATATCAGAGTTATTTCTTACGGGTTAGGCGTTTAAGTTCTTCTATAGCCCAAACCTCTTGCTTGCGTAGTTTTGACATTTCTACTGGATCAAAAGACTTATTTGTAAGAGTCACTATTGGTTCTTTTGCCAAGAAATCTATGTCTACATATGCCCTTTCCCATAAAGAAAGTATTTCAGCATTGACTCTATTAAGATGATCGTTATAAAGTTCTGGCATTAATTCTTTAATTTTAGGGGTAAATGAGTATAGTAATGATCCATCCTCAGAATCAATACCCGCAACCTCTAAACCACCTTCAAGAATCAGCCTTTCAATCATTTCATTTTCTTCTGAACTCATATTTTTTCCATCTGGATTAAATATTCTCTTGAATAGTTTTTTCATAATTAATAAAGTTCTCCAACTCTGCCCTTGTTTGTGCCCCAGTTACACGATCAAGTTCTTTGCCGTCTTCTAATAAAATAAATGTAGGAATTGATTTAACCTGAAATTGTTTAGCCAAAAGTTGTTCATAATCAACATCTATCATTTGAAATTGAAAACCTTCTTTTTTTAATTCTTCAACAACTGGTCTTGTTTTTTTACAAGGATTGCACCAGTCTGCTGTAAAATAAAAAACGTTTTTCATTTACCAGACTTTGATCTAGCCTTTTTAAGAACCTCAAAATCTTTAATCTTTGTATCTCCAAGATAACCCCAAGCATATCCATCATTAATCATCTTATTATTAATAGATTCTGACTCTCCATTAACATAAACCCAACCAAGAATGCGACCATACTTTTCTGATGAATCCATCTTTTCTGTACGAATAACAACTGACTTAGCATCCTTTAATTGTTTCTTTAAATATTCTTTAGCCTCAAGACCAAGAGCCTTTTCAGCCTTATCTGTTGTGCGTGATTCTGGCGTATCAATACCTGCCAAACGAACACGGGATGAAAATAAAATATCAAACCCTAAATCAATAATTACATCAATGGTATCTCCATCAACAACATTTTTTACTTCTTTTACAAAATACTCATACATTATTTGTTAACCTCCTATTTGTTCTTTAACTAACTTTTCACGCTCATCAATAACTGTGAGCATAAAAGACATCATTTTTGCATACCCATCTTTAGTATCCATAATTTTATTATAATGATGACCACAAAACATTAGGTCTCCAGTTAATCCAGTTACTTTGACAAGGGCTTCTGCTGCACATGAATCACAGCGATCTTTTGCACTTAAAAGCCATTCTTTGGGTTTTACACTTGGATGATCTTTAATTGCACTATTCATAGTATTATTATACATCTACTTTCTGTTGTCGGTTGAATAAAATCCACTACCGTTAAAAATTGCAGCGGGTGCACTCCACAGCCTTTGCATAGATTCATTACAGCATATTGGATATTTATCATCACCAATTGATTTTTCAAATTCAATTTGTGAAGAACAAATAGAGCATTTGTAATCATATCTTGGCACTGTTTCTCCTATAGTTATATCTAAGTATATCAAAAAGTGAGCAGTTTTTCAACTTGCTCAGGTTGTTTTTTTACTTTATTTTAATTACTTTAGGTTTTTTATCTTCAGGAATTACACGAACAACATTAATTGTTAATAGCCCATCTTTTAGTTCTGCACTAGATACTTCCATATACTCTCCAAGAGCAAAAGATCGTACAAACTTACGACCAGCGATTCCCTTGTGAACAACCTCAGCATCTGTAACTTCTACAAGTTCTCCCTTAATTACAAGAGTTCCACTGTCTACTGACACATCAATGTCTTCTTTTGTAAATCCCGCAATAGCAAGAGATAACCTATATGTATCTTCATCTAATTTAAGAAGATCATACGGAGGGTATGATTGTGAATTTACTTTATGTGCTGTATTTAAACGGCCTAACTCTCTGTTAAAGCCAATAAAAAAAGGATCATTAAATAGATCCATTGCAAATTGTGTTACCATTTTATTCCCCTTTCAAGCGAATAAGTTAATGTATCCCCATTTGGCAGATACCCTATAATTATATCAGATAAAAATAAATCTTATAATTAGTAAATTAAACGTCCTTTTTAGATACAAGTTTGGATATTTCTGGAAACCAAACATAATCTAGTTCACTATTTTTTAATGTATAAAAGGCATCTTCTGGTGTTTCAACCAATGGTTTGCCAGCAAGATTAAAACTAGTATTAAGTAATATCCCCATATTTGTTATTTTTTTAAATTCATTCAACAAATTAAAAATTATTGGATTAGACTTGTCAACTGTCTGTATTCTACAAGTGTTGTCAATGTGGACGACCCCTGGTATTTTTTTAATTGCATCATCTTTTACTGAAAAAGAAATGGTCATGAATTCACTTTTTTTAATTCTACCCATTTCAAAATACTCAATAGACTCTTCTTCTAATACCATTGCAGCAAATGGACGATACCATTCTCTTTTTTTAATTCTGTTTACTTTTTCTTTTGCATCTTTATCTCTGCAATCAAAAAGAATTGACCTATTTCCAAGTGCTCTTGGGCCAGCCTCTGCGAGTCCATTATAAACTGCAACACTTTTCCCATTAGAAATTAATTTTGCAACATCGGATATAGAAACATCTAATCCATTAACATTATCAAGCAAATAGTTTTTACCATTAAAAAATGTATGCTCTAATTTATTAATAGTAGAATCTAATGTTGTATCACGATAACATTTCATTGCTGCGCCAATACTATTTCCACTATCATCTGCTAGTGGCTCAAAGAAAAAATTAATTTCTGGAAATTGTGTAATGTAATAATGATTTGCAACAACATTTAAGCCATATCCACCAGTGATACATACATTTTTAACACCTGTTTTTTCTACATACATATTAATCATTGACGCAACTGCTTCTTGAGTTTCTTTTTGAACGTTCCAAGCATAATCTGCATATTCTTGATAATTATTAGTATTTATTTCTTTTGTTGATTTATGTTTTAAATTTAAATAGTTTGCAACTCTCATATCACTAAAAAATTCATGGCCAAAATTATAGTCAATAGGTATTGAATCTTTGTTAAATAGTTTAGGATAGTTTTTATTTTTATTTCCATAAGCAGAAAGCCCCATTGTTTTGCCATTTTCAAGTGGATCTTGTCTAATCAATGTTGTTGCTGTCTCATAAACTTTAACAATTCCAAACATTGATTTAGCATTAAAATCACAATCTGGATTATCATTTTTTAATAAATCAACAAATTCGTGTCCAGAATTTTCAAATATCCAGAAATTTTTACACAATGTTTTAAAATTATTTGGATAAGATGCTAAATAAACGCTTTCAGATTCTCTAAGAGAATTTCCCCAAATAGAGCCATTTCTATCAATTACAAAAACAAGTGCTTGGTCAAATCCACTGTCATAAAACGCTAAATTTGCATGAATTAAATGATGTTCATTGGAATAATCAAATTCTCTGGCAATATTAAAATTTTTTAATGCTAGTTTTTTAATTATATTATATACATTTGGCTCTTGCGTTGGAGTTGAATAAGCGTAATCAACACTTTCTTCTTTTAAATTTATTTCAAAAAAAGACTTTATTGGAAATTGATCTCTTTTTATTTTTGAAAAACGCTCTTCTTTAAAAAAATTAACTATTTTGCCATTTTCAAAAAGACAAATAGAGGAATCATGCATTGAAGATATACCAAGTATTTTTGTTATTTTATTACCCCCTTAATAGATAAACAGTTTACTAAGGACATGTTTAGGTCCATTATTCTATTATACAGGCTTACTTATTTTTTTGCAACTTTAATAGCATTTTTTGGTTTTTTGTCCTTTAAAACAACACTATTATGTTATTTGTTTAATTAAAAATAATGTTTTATTAAATTTTTTTCAATTTCTTTTAAAATATAAGGTTTTTCTTGAAATTTATTGTAAAAATCTTGAATGCTTTTTTTAGACTTTGACCGATAATGGGGTACACCTATTTTAAAATGATATTTTATTATTGAGTGTAAATGATCATTAAATTTAAATTGTTTAAAATTTATTTTTTCTTTAGTGTGAAATCTTAAATAATACAAAACATCTTTTTCATTAACAATAAATTCGTCAAACTCATCTTTTAAAGCAATTGCAAATTCAGTAGGTCTAAACCATTTTCCTATATCAAATGTGCCCTGAAACATCATACATCTTTTTGTTATTTCGTTTTGCTCAAAAACTGGATACTCATATGCAGTCATCTCTAAACTATCTTCGTCTGTAAAAAAAATATATTCTGTTGAAAAACTAAAAAACTTTTTCTCTATTTGTCTTGGTACAACGTGTGTGTCAAAAAATTGTTTATCGTACATGTCGGAATAAAGATTATTATCTTTTATTTTAATAGAATAATTAAATAATGATTTTATTGCAAAAACATTGTTAAGGTTTGAATTAAAAACTGGACAATAATTAATAGAACCATGATCTATGGGTCCTGGATGCCCAAATCCTAGTTTATAAAATCTATCTGAAACTTTTTCTGGTTTTTCTGCTTTATACCATTCTTTGTCTAAGCAAGCCCAATAAACTGTAATTGCCATTATTCTCCTTTTAATACATTATACACTTTCGTACCTCTAACGGAATTTGAATCCGTGTTACCGCCGTGAAAGGGCGACGTCCTAGGCCACTAGACGATAGAGGCGTAGAGCGGATAGCGGGAATCGGACCCACACATTAACCTTGGCAAGGTTACGCACTACCACTATGCAATATCCGCAACTATATTTTAATATTGTTTAAGCAATTATCCAACCACGAAGTAATTGCAAAAATTTATTTAAATATTTTTTTATTATAGCGCTATCCTGAATAGAACTTTCAAACTCTACACTAGTTTTTGGCTCATTAAAAGTTTTGCTTTCACTTAACTCTCCCTGAGTTGCAGAAATAGTTGCAGGATTTGATGGAAGCCCACGTGGATTGATTATTGCAGTAAGAGTTGTTGTATCTACTGCTCCAGTTGCAGTTATTGTTTCTACAACTTCTGTCCTAGTTTGTGGAACAGACCAAGTAACTCCTTCTTGAGAAAAAGTGTTTTGTTGTTCATTATATGTAACTCTTCTATCAACTTCTCCTGCTTTAGGTGCTGGATTATAATATCCACCCGTAGCCTGATGAGTTACTGGATCTGCTGATGTTTGTAAAACTACCTGCTTTCCATCAAATCTTCCAGATCCACATACAGATGGTTGGCAAACAATAATGTTTGTTACAACTCCACCTTCAACTACAGCCCAAGTTTGGCATGGATCTGCAGCAGAACATTCTCCTGCCTGTGCTGAAATTGGAACTGCGATAAAAACAAGTGATGATGCAAGAACACCAAAAATTGTTCCAAATACTTTATTTTTTAACTTCATTTTTACCCCTTATTCTTTAAGATATCATCAATCTGATGACATGACAACATGGGTCGCCTCCTGCTTCCCACTCTTCTTGCTCTTCTTCCCCCATATATTCGTATCCACCATCATGTGTATTGCAATAAGGTGGTGTTACCCAACCTCTTTCAATACCGTTTTCAAGCCAGATACCAAAGTCTGTCTCCTCTGGAGATAAATCTTCTTTATATGAATGATTCATATTACAAGTATACCTTTAAATGCTTACTACGTCAACTGGGCCCATGCATGAAGGGCTAAATCTAATAGCAGAATTTACAGCACCTACAACACGCTTTCTTGGATCTTTGGAGTTTTCCGTAGCATTTAAATATCCATATGCATATTCTGCACCTGAGCCCATTGCTAAATAATCTAAATTATATTTTGATAGTGACATGTCTACAGAACTATGCTCATATATCTGTCCTCTAATACAAATAATAAGACCTAGATCACCTTCTTTAGATGTATCTACCCACCAGTCATTATAAAAATTTCTTAATTGTTTAATAAACTTAGTTTGCATAAATTTATCTGTATCTTTTATATCTGGTATATATGGATTAAAATTATAGCGAATACGCTCACCATCTAATGCTCCAGCATATCCAATTAAGTATGGGCCAAGTTTCCAAACCTTTGGCGCAGTTAAAGAAAGAATTGTATTATCGTCAGAGGCACCACGATCTCCAGCCATAAAGATTTTTCCTTCATGGCGAACTACGGCTAAGACTGTCATACAAAAATCCCCCTAGAATATACTATTTAAGTATACCAAACCCTTTTTAGTTGGTCAAATACCTTTATTTAATATTTTGACCACATGCTGAGCATGTTTTAGGCTTACTAGCAGGCTTTTTAGCGGTACCCGCAGAAGCAGAGCCAAATTTAGGTCTACCAAACCCAACTATTGAAATCATTACTCCAGCCTTGTTTTTTTTATAGGCACGTAATTGCTTGCAAACCTCTCCACCATTTCTTTGGCTTCCAGATTTCTTTGAAGAAGTATTTCCTTCAATACACCAAACAGTTCCATCTTCATTATCTTTAACAACAATGCCAACATGACTAATACGATCAACGCCGTCTGAAGGAAAATCAAAATAAGCAATATCGCCTGGTTCTGGATCTGCTATGTCAACATCAATCCATTGACCAGCCTTTTTAAATGCTGCTGCGCCACCTGGAGTATAAACAGTGTTAGGAATTTTTACGCCAGCCTCGTTACCACACCAATTAACAAATGATCCACACCAAGGTTGGAAGTTAGCCTTTGTATAAGCGCCGTACTTTGTTTCGTTGTCTTTTGGTCCTTCAATAGTACCAATTTCTGCTGTAGCAACTTCAATTAAACGTGCTGCTGTACCCTGATCTGCCATTACTTCACCTTATTCCCAAATTTTACCCAAACTCTTTCATGAATAAAGTAGCCTAATGCTTCCCAACCAATATAGATTAAGGCTCCAAGACTTGCGTATTCCCATTCACGAGTAAATAAATAAATAACACCAGCGACGCCCACTAAGTGAAAAGTTTCCCAACTTAATGTTTTTAGTAAAGTCTTTTTTGTAGAATCTTTTGACATCATTTATCCCAATCTGTATCAACTGGTTGTTCTTCTGGCATTGCGCCATCTGGCTTTGCTGCTAGACGTGCTGCTGTAGCATCAATCTCTGCTTCTAATTTTTTATCTGCCTGAGTATTTTTGGCATCCATCTCTTTATTGGCTAATTGTGCTGACATTACATCTTTAGCACCAGATTGACCAATTAAAAGACCTGCAAGTGTTCCTGTAATAAAAGTAGCAACGCTACCTAAAACGTTAAAAAACATCTTATCATTTTCAGACTGTGCGCCGATAGGTTGCGACACAAATAAAAGACCATATAAAATTCCTACTGAAGTAAGAAATAAAATTGATCCTAATGTAATACCTAATATAAACTTTAATCTTGCATCTAAATCTTGTGGAGATAGTTTTTCTTTAGCCATTATTTGTTCCCCCTGTTGTATTTAAGTTTGACTTTGTGCTTTTTTTAATTATATCTTTTGTGCATGTTCCAGATGCTTCACAAATTGGGGGATTGCATTCAGCCTTCTCCCAATTGTCAGGATTCTGACAAGGATATCTATAAAAACCTTGATAGCCACAGGATGTTAGTCCTAGGGCTAAAATAGTTGATAATAGGAATATGCGTAGTTTTGACATACTCTTATTATAGCAAACTTATTAGTCTTCTTTACGAATTCCTATGGTTGCAAACCATATGGCTACTGATGCCAGGGTTACGTACCCTACCACCGTCTTTGCGCTACCCTCTAAAACCACCCATGCTACAAAGAAGCCAAGGAATGTAAAGTTTTCGTTTAGGGCTGCCATACCCCATTCTTTTAACTTTTTCATTTTATCTCCTTCTTCTAGGTGCAGTAGCAACAATTAATTGACCAGCAATTATTGTTACCACCACAATATCTTCTGCTTTTTCACGTTCTGGAATAGACATATCAGCGCCAATGCTAAGCAAGGCTTTTCCTAACTCACATTTTTGCTCTTCTGTCAAACCTTCAATTGCTTCATCTGGATTAAAACAAGTAGCAACTGCATCTAATAATGCTGCTGGACTTTCTAATACAAGCAATGCTGAAGCCACTTCTGCAGTAATAACAACAGGATTACCGTTAGCATCTTCTCTTACCTCTACTGGTATTAATGGTGGAAGATCACGATATTCAAGTCCCGCCGATTCTATGTTTGCAGCAGTTACAGGTGCTCCTTCTGCTGCCATTATTAATACATCTGAAACTAAATCTTTTTCTGCTAAGGTGAAAGACCCATCCTGAGTTAAAGCATCAGATAGATTATTTACCTCTGAAGTAGTGATATCTCCATCTGCAGATAATGCATCTACAATTAACGCTGCTTCATTTGCAGATAATCCACCTTCAGATACAAGTGCTTCAACTAATGATGTAACTTCTGAATTTGTAACTATCCCGTCAGAATTTAAAGCATCTAGAATTAGACCTGACTCATTTGCGGTTAAGGTTCCGTCTGATATTAGATTATCAGTAAGTGTATTAATTTCTGAAGATGTTATTTCTCCATCAGACATTAAGGCATCTAATACTGCTTCTGCATCTGCTGCTGTTAAATTACCGTCAGCAACCAGATCTTCTATAACTGAAATAATTTCTTCAACCGTTAATGGTGGTAATTCTTCAATAGCAGGAGGTTCAGGCTCTACGACAGGTGGCTCTTCAACTACAACAGGTGGCTCTTCAACTACAACAGGTGGCTCTTCAACTACAACAGGAGGTTCTTCAACTACAACAGGTGGCTCTTCAACTACAACAGGAGGTTCTTCAATTACAACAGGAGGTTCTTCTGCAGGTGGCAGTGGCATAGGTGCTGGATCAGATGGTTGCTCAACAGGAGGCTCTGGAGCAGGTGGCGGTTGAATTGCTCCACCACCATTTAAATTTGCGCCTTGAGTAGCGGGTATAGAAACAACAACTTCTGCATATTCACTTACAGGCCCTGACCAGTTAGCAACTCTAATAGAATATGTAGCACCTTGTGTCAAACCAGTTAATTCAATAGATTCTGGAGCACCATTTGTATTATAAGTACCACCTTCATATGGATTTTCTGCATTAGGATCTTCAGTTTCTACCTGATAAAACCAAGTGTTTGCTGTATATCCTTGAGGTAAGGATGGTGTAATAGTTGCGGTAGTTCCTGCAACAATTGGAGTTGAAATTATTGGGGCAGGGGTTGGAATGTTGTTATTAATTGCAGTAACTAGTTGACTTGATTTAGTGTTTAATGATGACTGAAGGGATGTCTTTGTTGATACCGCTGAGTTTACGGCATTAGTTAAAGATGTTGTGTTGATTGCATTTATATTAGAAGTATTTGTAGTGTTTTGAGCAACAACTGGGGTAAGGCTTGAGTTTAATTGTGCAATGGTT
>Ga0214921_10010566_pt1 | contig 11385 bp, 12 predicted proteins | sample LL1505_MetaG_FD_177992 | JGI IMG/M metagenome (GOLD analysis project Ga0214921, IMG submission 177992) | Freshwater microbial communities from Lake Lanier, Atlanta, Georgia, United States - LL-1505 | ecosystem: Environmental > Aquatic > Freshwater > Lake | place: USA: Georgia | collected...
AAATCCGTCCAGCCCTTGTTGTAATTGGCCGTCGGGATGGAGCCATTGAACACCCCCCAACGCCATTTATCGACAAGCAAGCCAAAGGGCAGGAACGCCACCTTATCCATCGCCTGACGCAAGAGCAGGCCCAGATCCTTATCCGCGCTGGGCACCTGCGCCTTATCGAGCAGGCCAATCTGCACCAGATATTCAGGCGTGATCGACAAAGCGACGGCATCTCCAATGGCTTCGTGGAAGCCGTCATTCGCACCGTTCAGATAGAGAAAGCTCTGCTTGTTATAGGCGCGCTGATAATAATTATGGCCCAGCTCATGATGCACGGTCACAAAGTCACCGCTGTTCACCTTGGTGCACATCTTAATCCGCAGATCATCGACATTGTTAATGTCCCAGGCACTGGCATGGCACACGACTTCGCGATCCGCAGGCTTGGTGATCTGAGAGCGTTCATAAAAACTCTTAGGCAAAGGCGCAAAGCCGAGCGAGGAGAAGAAGCCTTCGCCCGTCTGCACCATCTTGAGCGGATCATAGCCCTTGGCCTTCAACAGGTCGCCAATGTCATAGCCGATATCGCCCGCGCCCTTGGGCGCGACCAGCGGGTAGATATCGCCCCATTCCTGCGCCCACATATTGCCGAGAAGATCAGCCCGGATCGGCCCAGATTTGGGCTGAACGGCATCGCCATATTTTTCATTGAGCTTGGTGCGCGTATAGCAATGCAGCTGGTCGTAGAGTGGCTTGACTTGGGTCCAGAGCTTATCAGTCAGCTTGGCAAAATCATCGGCGGGCATGTCATAGCCCGACCGCCACATGGCCCCGACATCGCTATAGCCCAAATCCTTTGCGCCCTGATTGGCAATCTCAACCAAGCGCGCATAATCGTCGCGCATGGGGCTGCCGACATTAGTATGCCAGCTGGCCCACATTTCCTTCAACTGGTCCGGGTTGCGGTTGGTGCCCATTTCAGCTTCAATGTCAGAGCCGTTGATCGGCTTACCATTGAGCGTGCCCTTACCCTTGCCATAAGTGGAATTGAGGCGGGTGGCGATCTCGTTCAGTTCCTTTGCGGCCTCAGCCGTGGCGGGAGCGGGCAGAACAAGGCCACCGCGCAAAATGTCCAGCTTGCGCTTCGTCTCAGCACTCAGGCCCGGCGCCTGCATGTAGCGCGCGGCTTCGGTTGCATATTTCACCGACATTTCGGTGCCTTCAGCCCCCACCTTCGCGGCCACGGCATCGGTATCATCGGTGATGTAGGTGTTGTTGATCCACTGAACCTGCGCATTGTAGATGGAGAAATCAAACAGCGTCTTTTCAGCCTCCGCAATGAATTTTTCAGCATCCGCCGCCGTCGGCGCGGCATCTGCCGCCAAAGCGGGCGTCGCAAAGGCCAGCGACAGGCCCAGCGCAAGGGTGGAAACAAGGTTTTTCATGCACACTCTCCAATTGGAATATGGGCGGACGCTAAGCCCCTAACTCTGCGCTGGTCAAGGCCCACCCCCCGCTGTGACTTAAGCGACCGCAGGGCGCTTTATTCTCAAGCGGGAGAGCAGAGCGCGTCGCGCATCGCCACACCCAAATCTGGCTTGGTCACCGCACTCATATGATTGCCGGGGATGGGAACATAGCATCCTTGCGCCAGGATCTCGGCCAGCGCCTCGGCATGGCCATTATCCTGATCCTCTGTTCCGCAAATCACGGAGATGGGCACATCCCAACTGCGCAACGTGGCTTCATCGGTGCTGGCAAAACTATCTATCAACAGGTTGAGCGCAATCGGGTCTCCCCCGCTTGTTTTCAAAAATGCCTCGGCCATCCATTCGGGCGATCCCGTTTCATGGGTGCCAAGATTGGTCAGCACATGGCGGAAATAGCCCGCGCGTCGGTCCGCTGCGGTTAAACCCTCCAGCCCCATGCCCGCGAAAATGGCGCGACCGGGCCGAAAGCCGAGCGCCATCATCCGTGCCAGCGTGCGCGCGCCGAGGGAGTATCCGGCGGCATCCATATCGGTCAGGCCCAGATGCGCGATCAGGGCGAATTGATCCGCTGCCAAAATGTCTTTGGGGTAAGCGGCTGGATCATGCGGCTTGTCGCTTGCGCCATGCGCCCGCAAATCCGGCATGATGACCCGAAAGCCCGCATCCGCAATCGTCTGCGCGGTCGGCGCATATTTCATCCAATTGGTGTGCGCGTCCGACATATAGCCGTGAAGGAGGAGCAAAGGCCGCCCTTCCCCCAATTCATAATAAGCAAGGCGGACGCCATCGGGCGCGGTGAAGACATGCGGTGTCATGCGAGCATCCTTAAACCAGAATCAGTCCAGCTTTCTAGAGCCCGCCCCGCTGGCGGGAGGGCTAGCGCCGAACCAGCCCCTCTTGCTCCATCCGCCAGATCGCCATGTCGATCCGGTCTTGCCCAAAAAACGGCTCCCCATTGAAAACCAGCGTCGGCACGCCCCAATGGCCAGACGCTTCCAGCGCGGCCTGGTTTTCGCCAATTTCTGCATCCAACGCCTCGGCGTCTGCCAGCACCTCTGCATCCAGTTCCGCCAGAGTCAGCCCGGCGCGTTCGGCCGCACCTTTTAGATGATCGCCCTCATGCCAATTTTCGGCACCCCCCCAGACAAGCTTGCCCACCTCATGACAAAAGGCCAGACTCTTGCCTCGGCGCGCAGCCGCTTGGCCAAGGCGTGTGAGGCGAAAGATATAGGGCTGATCCGCGGCAATCTTGCGCGTCGCTACATCCTGCACAATTGGGTCTGGCCGCGGCGGGCCAAAGGGAATGCCGTGAAAGGTGGCTACGCGAAACATGTCCAAAAACGTATAGCGCATCCAATTGGGGTGATTGCGTTCAAAAAAGTCCGGCTCGCGAATGGCAAGCGGATAAACCGGCCGCAGGTTGATCGTGACGTCATACGCATCCGCCAGCGCCCGATAGCGCGCCGTTGCAAGATAGCTATAGGGTGATCGAAACGACCAAAAAACATCAGCTGTCAAAGTCATAGCGGAAACGCCCCCTCCCATTTGTTCTGTCCCCACAGTGTCGGATGGGAAGGGGGCTTGCAAGGGATAGAACTATCCGGGAGACCTTTACTCTATTCTCCCGCAGGCGGGAGGGGCGCCCTTATTCTCCCCTCCCGCAGGCGGGAGGGGCTGGGGGAGGGCTAGCGCTTACGCCTTCTTCAAATGGCGACGGCCCAACAGCTCCGCGATCTGCACCGCATTGAGCGCTGCGCCTTTGCGCAGATTGTCGGACACGCACCACAAAGCCAGACCGTTCTCTACGGTCGAATCCTCACGCACGCGGCTGACAAAAGTGGCGTAATCCCCCACGCACTCAACGGGCGTCACATAGCCGCCATCTTCGCGCTTATCGATCAGCATGACGCCCGGCGCTTCCCGCAGGATCGCCTGAGCTTTCTTAGCTGAGAGTTCCTTTTCCATCTCAATATGCACGGCTTCCGAATGACCGACAAACACAGGCACGCGGACACAGGTGGCAATCACCTTGACCTTGGGATCGAGGATCTTCTTGGTCTCAACGACCATCTTCCATTCTTCCTTGGTCGATCCATCGTCCAAAAACGCGTCGATATGGGGAATGACGTTGAAGGCAATTTGCTTGGTGAACTTACGCGGCTCGGCGCTGTCGCCGACGAAGATGTTGCGCGACTGTTCAAACAGCTCGTCCATCCCCTCTTTGCCCGCGCCCGAAACGGACTGATAAGTGGCGACCACAACGCGCGTGATCGTCGCGGCATCGTGCAGCGGCTTGAGCGCCACAACCAGCTGCGCGGTCGAGCAATTGGGGTTGGCGATGATGTTCTTCCGGCGATACCCATCAATGGCATCCGGGTTCACTTCCGGAACGATCAACGGCACATCCGGATCCATGCGGTAAAGCGAGCTATTGTCGATCACGACGCAGCCTGCTGCGGCCGCCTTGGGCGCGAAGATTGCCGTTGCATCGGACCCAATGGCGAACAACGCAATGTCCCAACCGGCCCAATCAAAATGTTCGATGTTCTGGACTTTCAGGGTTTTGCCAGTTTCGCCAAATTCAATGACATCGCCTTGCGACCGGGAAGAGGCGACGGCCGCCAGTTCCTCAATCGGAAATTCGCGTTCGGCCAGAATGTTCAGCATTTCCCGGCCCACATTGCCCGTGGCCCCAGCGACAACGACACGATAGCCCATGGTCAGTTCCTTCAGTTCGTTTTCTGTCACCCCGGCACATGCAGGAATGACGATGGTTCAATATCACATTCAAAAAGAAAGGGCCGGAACCCTAGTGTGGATCCCGGCCCTTTCGGCTGTTCGGTTGTTACACGAACGTGCGGGATCAGGCCTCGTCGGCCGTTTTCTTCGCAGCGTCGGTAATTCGCGTGTCACGACGTTCGGCAATACGTGCCGATTTGCCGCGACGACCGCGCAGATAGTAAAGCTTGGCACGACGCACAGCGCCCTTACGGACGACTTCGATGCTGTCGATATTGGGCGAATAAAGCGGGAAGACACGCTCCACACCTTCGCCGAACGAAATCTTACGAACGGTGAAGTTCGACCCCATGCCCTTGTTCGAACGCGCAATGCAGACGCCTTCGTAATTCTGGACGCGGGTACGCTCCCCTTCGACAACCTTCACACCGACACGCAGCGTATCGCCGGGACGGAAGTCAGGAGTCTTTTTGTCTGCGGTCAATTTTGCGATCTGTTCCGCTTCGATCTGTTGAATGAGGTTCATGATGCCTCACTTGTCCTTTTTGTTCTTGCGCCACGCGTCAGAGGCAGGCTGGTCCCGAACACCATTATGGCGCTCCCAAAGGTCCGGCCTGCGTAACCGAGTATCATCTTCCGCCCGTTGTTTCCGCCAGGCGGCGATGTTCGCATGATCCCCCGATCGCAGCACTTCAGGGATCGTGCGCCCTTCCCACAAAGCAGGTCGGGTATAGTGAGGATATTCAAGAAGACCGTTTTCAAACGACTCCTCATCTCCACTTAAGGTTGCGCCCATTACGCCGGGGATCAACCGAATGCAAGCATCGAGCAGAGTCAAAGCCCCCATTTCCCCCCCGGAAAGCACGATATCCCCCATAGAGACCTGCTCAATCTCGGGTCGTGCCTCAAACAGCCGTTCATCAAAGCCCTCGAATCGCCCACACAGGATGATGACGCCGGGGCCACCAGCCAGCTCGCGAACCCGCGCCTGCGTGATCGGCGTGCCGCGCGGCGTCATGGCGAGGATGGGAATATTGCTGTGCTCCGACGTCACATGATCGACAGCGGCGGCCAGAACATCCACCTTCAACACCATCCCCGCCCCGCCGCCTGCGGGTGTATCATCCACGGTGCGATGCTTATCGGTCGCAAAGTCGCGGATCTGAACGGTGGAAAGCGCCCATTTCCCGTCCGCCAGCGCACGGCCCGCGATGGAATGCCCCAAGGGCCCCGGAAACATATCCGGATAGAGCGTCAGGATTTGAGCTTGGAAGGTCATTTGGCGTCTTTCGGGACAGCAGGGTCGACAGTGGCGCGCATTATACCGTCCAGTCTTCAATCATCAGGCCCGGAAGGTCCCCAAAATCAGCATGATTTCGTGTGATCAGCGTCAGGTTGAGGCTCAGCGCATGCGCCGCGATCAGGCGATCATAGCTGTGCCGTTTGAACGGCAGACGCGTAAAAACGCGCGCGGCAGCCGCATCAAAATCCAGCAAGGGAATGTGGGTGACCAAAGCCTCCAACACCCCCTCAAGCGGCGGCTTCCCCCGATGGCTCCCATAAAGAATTTCGGCGAACACAATGGTGGAAAGCCCAATTTCTCCCTCGTCGCACGCGGCAACGCGGGCTTCAAGCTGGGGATAGGCTCCGGACACAAGATAGATGACGCTGTTTGCATCCAACATGTAGTTCAACGGTCAGCGCCTGACTTATCCAGCAAATGCCAATCCAGCTCCCGATGCTCAAACTCGCGCAATTCGGGTGGTATTGGCTTCAACCAAGGGGCCTTGCCTGCAAAGCCGCTAATGTCAATTTTGCGCTTGGTGGCATCGACTGGCTCTACGCGAAAAGCCATCGGGCCTTCGCGCACCATGCGCATTTCCGTGCCTTCGGTCATGCCCAAGCCTTTGGGAAGGCGCAGTGCGACCGAATTTCCGGATTTGAAAACTTTGCCTCGATATTCGTCGGTCATGAGCGCGACTCCTGTATATACATCATGTATATACTAGATCGCAAAAGCAGCGTCAATCACAATGGCGGCGTCCGTCCATTCGGGCACAGCATCTGCGGTCATCGGCACCATGAAGGTGCGTCCATCGGGCCGCTTGATCTCGAGAACATCGCTGGCGCCATAATTCTCAACGGCGATGCAGGTGCCGACCGGCTCCCCTTGCGCCGTCTGACAGGGCAAGCCAATCAAATCGGCATGATAATATTCCCCCTCCCCAAGGGGGGAGAGCGCGTCGCGCGCGACGGTGAGTTCTGTGCCGCGATGCTGTTCGGCCGCCGTGCGATCGACAATCTCATCAAAGCGCGCAATCGCGCCATGGCTGCCCGCGCGAACGGATTTGAGGGTCAGTGCGCCCTGATTAAACTGGGTGTGCACCTTTAGGCTGGCCACATCATCTGTGAACAGCTTGAGGCGCACCTCCCCCGTCACGCCATGCGCGCCTGTAATGACGGCAAGGGTGACGGGGGCGTTTGCCAAGGCTTAGCCCTCAGCCTTGTCCTCAGCCGCAGCTTCGGCAGGAGCATCAGCAGGAGCTTCTTCGGCCACAGGGGCCTCTTCAGAGGCTGGGGCTTCTTCGGCAGCAGGCGCTTCTTCAGCGGCGGGGGCTTCCTCGACGACAGCAGCTTCTTCAGCAGCTGGGGCTTCTTCGGCCACGGGCGCTTCTTCAGCGACAGAAGCTTCTTCAGCGGGAGCTTCCTCGGCGACGGCTTCTTCCACAGGCGCGTTGGCAGCTTCTTCAGCAGCCTTTGCAGCTTCTTCTGCTTCGGCGATCTTCGCCAGCTTTTCTTCAGCGCGTTCCTTCGCCTTGTCGCCGGGCTCTGCCTTTTTCGGGTTGTTGCGGACTGGGCGTTCCTTCAGGCCAGCAACATCCAAGAAACGGGCAACACGATCGGTCGGCTGTGCGCCAACGCCCAGCCAATGCTTGATGCGGTCGGAATTCAGCGTGACGCGATTGGCATCGTCCTTGGGCAGCATCGGATTATAGGTGCCGACCTTTTCGATGAAGTTACCATCGCGTGGTGAACGGCTGTCGGCGACAACGATGCGATAATAAGGGCGCTTCTTAGACCCACCGCGCGACAAACGGATTGAAACTGACATTATTTTCTTCCTTCCAATATAGTCTTTAAAAATCCCAAGACCCCAAAGGGCCTCATTTCTTCTTCAACAAATTCTCAAAACCCGGCGGCAATTTGGGCATGCCACCCGATCCAGATCCTGCGTCCGGCATCCCGGGCAGACCACCGCCCAACATACCGCCCAAGCCACCAAGGCCGCCGCCACCGCCCTTACCGAACAGCGCGCCCAACCCCTTCAATCCGCCCATTTTGCGGATCTTCTTCATCGCGGTGGACATTTCCTGATGCATTTTCAGAAGCTTGTTCACTTCCTGCACCGTTGTGCCCGCGCCATTGGCGATGCGAATTTTGCGCTTGGCTTGCAGCAATTCCGGCTTGGTGCGTTCTTTCTTCGTCATCGAGGAAATAATCGCATCCATGCGCACCAAAATGCGATCATCCATGCCCGATTGCGCCATGGCCCCTTGCATCTTCTTCATGCCCGGCAGCATGCCGGCCAGAGCACCAAGGCCGCCCATGCGCTGCATCTGCTGCAACTGGGCGCGCAGGTCATTCATGTCGAACTGACCCTTGGCCATTTTCGCGGCCAGCGCCTCAGCCTCATCCTGCTGGATGGTTTCTGCGGCGCGCTCAACCAGGCTGACAACATCGCCCATGCCGAGAATACGGCCTGCAACGCGCCCGGGGTGGAAGACGTCCAGCCCGTCCAGCTTTTCGCCGGTCCCGACAAATTTAATGGGTTTGCCCGTGACCGCGCGCATGGACAGCGCCGCACCACCACGCGCATCGCCATCCATCCGGGTCAGAATAACGCCCGTCAAATGCACCTGATCCGAAAAATTCTTGGCGACATTGACGGCGTCTTGCCCGGTCAGACTATCAACAACGAGCAAGGTTTCGGCAGGCTGGGCGGTGTCGGCAACGGCCTGCATTTCGGCCATCAACTGCTGATCGACATGAAGCCGACCCGCCGTATCGAGCATCAGCACGTCATAGCCCTGAAGTTTGGCGGCCTGCATCGCACGCTTGGCGATGTCGACGGGCTGCTGCCCGGCGACAATCGGCAAGGTCGCAACGCCAATTTGCTCACCCAAAATGGCCAGCTGTTCTTGCGCTGCCGGGCGGTTGACGTCGAGCGACGCCATCAAAACTTTTTTGCGGTCTTTTTCGGACAGACGCTTGGCAATCTTGGCCGTGGTTGTCGTCTTACCAGAGCCTTGCAGACCGACCATCATGATGATCGCCGGCGGCGTCACGGCAAGTTCAAGCTCGCTGGCTTCGGCGCCCAACATTTCAACAAGCGCGTCGTTGACGATTTTGACGACCTGCTGGCCGGGCGTGATCGAACGCAGGACAGACTGGCCAACCGCTTCTTCGGTCACCTTATCGATAAAGCTGCGGACAACGGGCAGCGCGACATCGGCCTCAAGTAAGGCAACGCGCACTTCGCGCATCGCCTCACGGACGTCGGCCTCGTTCAGCGCACCGCGACCGCGCAGACGGTCGAATACGCCGCCAAGCCGTTCGCTTAAGCTCTCGAACATCGGTTCGCTCCGTCCAAATGCCCAAACAAAGCACGCCGGCGGACGAAAACTCGTCGGCCAGCGTACGCCCTTGGGCGGCCAAAAATCCTGCTTTTCATGTAGAAAGCTTGGCTCCCCTAAGCGGTTCCCCCCTCAGGGTCAAGGTTTTGCGTCCTACGGAGCGATGTCGCCCACCCCTTGGACTTGCCCATCATTTCCGCCTAAAGGGCGGCATGGCGGATGTTTTTCACAAGATGCACGGGCTGGGCAATGACTTTGTCGTCATTGATGGGAGAGCCGCACCCGTGGACATGACCACGGCCCGCGCCCGCGGCATTGCTGATCGGCGTACAGGCATTGGCTGCGATCAGTTGATCCTGATTGGCCCGTCGGATCACGCGGACGCCCATATGCGCATCTTCAACGCCGATGGCAGCGAAGTGGAAGCCTGTGGCAATGCATCGCGCGCGGTCGCCCTGTTGTTGGGCGGCACATCGCGCGTGGAGACGCTGGGCGGCCTCATCACGCTGGAAGCGCTCGGCGATGCCGCACGCGTCGATATGGGGGCGCCGCGCTTTGGCTGGGACGCGGTGCCGCTGGCTTACGCCATGGACACGCGCGACATGCCGATTGGCTGGGAAGTCCTAGAGCGTCCATCGGCGGTGAATGTCGGCAATCCGCATGTTATCTTTTTCGTTGAAGATGCCGATGCCATTGACCTTGCCCGGCTTGGTCCGATGATCGAAACGGACCCCCTCTTCCCGCACCGGATCAACGTGAATATCGCCAGCCTATCTGGCCCCAATCACCTGAAGCTGCGCGTCTGGGAACGGGGTGCTGGCCTGACACAGGCGTGCGGCACCGGGGCCTGTGCCACGGCCGTCGCGGCGCTGCGCCGGGGCCTTGTGACGTCGCCGGTCCGGATCAGCCTGCCCGGTGGGGATCTGCACATTGCGTGGGCCGAAGGCGGCTCGATCTTGATGACGGGCCCGGCGACGCATGTGTTTACCGGTGAGACGGACTGGAGCCGCTTCGGATGAGCGGCGTTGAGGTGGTCAATTTCGGCTGCCGTCTGAACATTGCCGAAGGAGAGGCAATTCGGGCCGCGGCGGAAGGATCCGAAAACCTTGTGATCTTTAACAGCTGTGCTGTGACATCCGAAGCGGAACGGCAGGTGCGCCAAGCGATCCGCCGGACGAAGCGCGACAACCCCGATGCGCGCATAATCGTGACGGGCTGCGCCGCCGAAACCAGCGCCGCGCGTTTTGCCGCTATGGCAGAAGTCGACGAGATTCTGCCCAATGCGGCCAAGCGCGATCCCGCGCGTTTTGGCGCGCGCCTCTTGCCCGACCCTATCGCCCTCAAGCCCGCTTTGTCGGGCAGCGACCATGCCCGCGCCTTTGTTGAGGTGCAAAATGGCTGCGATCATGACTGCACCTTTTGCGTCACGACCTTGGCGCGCGGCGCAAGCCGATCCATCCCGGCAGGCGCAGTGGTGGAGGCCATTCAGGCCGCCGTTAAGCGTGGCCAGCAGGAAGTGGTGCTGACCGGCGTTGACCTCACCAGCTATGGGGCTGATCTGCCGGGGGCGCCGTCCTTGGGCCATTTGGTCGACCGCATTTTGAGGCTTGTGCCAGATTTGCCACGTCTGCGCCTGTCCTCGCTCGATTCGATTGAAATTGATGATCGGCTCTTTGACCTGATCACCGGCGAGCCGCGCATCATGCCGCATGTGCATTTGTCGCTGCAATCGGGCGATGACATGATCCTCAAGCGCATGAAGCGCCGCCATAGTCGCGCCGATGCGGTGGCGCTGGTCGCGCGCCTCAAGGCCGCCCGTCCGGACATTGCCATTGGGGCGGATATCATTGCGGGTTTCCCAACCGAAGAGGAGGATATGTTCGCCCACTCTCTGGCCCTGCTGGAGGAGTGTGACATCGTCTTTGGCCATATCTTCCCCTATAGCCCAAGGCCCGGCACGGCCGCTGCGCGCATGCCGCAGCTGGACCGGGCGACCATCAAGGCGCGCGCCGAGCGCCTTCGGGATCGCGCAAAGCAGCGTCAGGCAAGCTGGTTGCAGTCTCTCATTGGCACGCAGCAAGAGGTGCTGGTGGAGCTGGATGGCCGCACTGGCCACGCCCCCAATCATGCGCGTGTTGAAATTTCCGGCGGACAGGATTTCCGCCGTGGCTCCAATGCCCTAAGGGGCGGTATCATGACCGTGACCATCACCGACAGCCTTGGCGATAAGCTCATAGGCGAAAGCGCATGAGCGACGCGACAAACACGCCCTGGCACAAGAAGCTGCTCGGCGGGTTTCGCCGCACGTCTGAGCGGCTGAGCGAGAATCTGACCGGTCTTGTGACCAAGTCCAAGCTGGATACAGAGTCGCTCGACGATATTGAGGATGCCCTCATCATGTCAGACCTTGGCCCGGCGACCGCGCGGCGGATTCGGGAGAAATTGTCTGACAGCCGCTATGAGCGGGGCATTGACGAAGCGGGCATTCGCCAAGTGGTGGCCGATGAAATTCAGGGCACTTTGTCCCCGGTGGC
>Ga0214921_10010568_pt1 | contig 11384 bp, 9 predicted proteins | sample LL1505_MetaG_FD_177992 | JGI IMG/M metagenome (GOLD analysis project Ga0214921, IMG submission 177992) | Freshwater microbial communities from Lake Lanier, Atlanta, Georgia, United States - LL-1505 | ecosystem: Environmental > Aquatic > Freshwater > Lake | place: USA: Georgia | collected 2015-05-28
GTCCGCGGGATGCATTACCAACACCCGCCGCACGCCGAGGCCAAACTGGTGAGTTGCTTGCGTGGTCGGGTGTGGGACGTGGCGGTCGACCTGCGTGCCGGCTCGCCGACCTTCCTGCAGTGGTGCGTCCATGAACTCTCGGCTGAAAACGGCGCCGCCTTGCTAATCCCGCCGGGCTGCGCGCACGGCTTTCAGACGCTCAGCGAGGACGTCGAATTGCTCTATGTTCACAGCGCGCCATATGCGCCGTCGGCCGATGCCGGTCTCAATCCACAGGACCCTCGGTTGGTCATCCGCTGGCCGCTGCCGGTGGGCACAATCTCGGATAAAGACGCTCAACGCCCGTTTCTCGCCCCCGATTTCAGGGGCTTGCCGCCATGAACTGCCGCCATTGCAAAGCGCCGTTACGCCGCACCTTTCTGGACCTCGGCTTTGCCCCACCGTCCAACGCCTACCTCGTGGCCGAGGACCTGCACCGCCCCGAGAAGTACTACCCGCTGCGGGTCAAGGTGTGTGAGCAGTGCTGGCTGGTGCAGACCGAGGACTACGCGCAGGCTGACGAGTTGTTCAGCCCTGATTACGCTTACTTCTCGAGCACATCCAGCAGCTGGCTGGGGCATGCAAAGGCTTATTGCGAGCAGATGACTGCCTCGCTGGGGCTTGGCCCACACAGCCAAGTGATCGAGGTGGCGTCCAATGACGGCTACCTGTTGCGCAACTTTGTGGTGGCCGGTGTGCCGTGCCTGGGCATCGAGCCCACCGACAGCACCGCTGCAGCCGCCGAGGCGCTGGGCATACCGGTGCTGCGGGAGTTCTTCGGCGAGGCGCTGGGCCAGCAACTCGCCGCCGAGGGTCGTGCCGCTGACCTCATCGCCGGCAACAACGTCTACGCGCATGTGCCGGACATCAACGACTTTACCCGCGGGCTACGTGCCGCCCTCAAGCCAGAGGGGGTGGTGACGCTGGAGTTTCCGCACCTGATGCGGCTGATCGAGCACACCCAGTTCGACACCGTGTACCACGAGCACTATTCCTACCTTTCGCTCATTGCCGTGCACCAGATCTTTAAGGCAGCGGGCTTGCGCGTGTGGGACGTGGAGGAACTGCCCACCCACGGCGGCAGCCTGCGCGTGTTCGGCTGCCATACCGAGGCGGTGCGGGCTGAAACGCCGCGGGTGGCGGAGATGCTGGCGCGCGAAGAGGCGGCGGGACTCACGCAACCGGCCACCTACACTAGCTTTCAGGCGCGGGCCGACAAGGTCAAGGACGACATGTTGGCCTGGCTGATCGAGCAGAAGCGCGCCGGTAAGCGCGTTGCCGCGTACGGTGCGGCCGCTAAGGGCAACACGCTGCTCAACTACGCCGGCGTGAAGCCCGATCTGTTGCCGTTTGTGTGCGATGCGGCCGCCGCAAAGCAGGGCAAGTATTTGCCGGGGAGTCACATCCCGATCCTGTCGCCGGCTGCGCTGCACGACGATGTACCGGACGTGGTGCTGATCCTGCCGTGGAACATCGCCGCCGAGGTGCGGGGACAATTGAGCGACTTGGCTTCGGGGGGTGTGCGCTTTGCGACCGCCGTGCCGGAATTGGCTGTGCTAAACAGTCTGATCGAACCGTGAAACCGCGCATCCTTTACACCAAGCCGTCGATTACTGACCTCGAGTTGCGTTATGCCGCCGATGCCGCCGCTAATGGGTGGGGCGAACGCTGCTACGAGTACATCGAGCGGTTCGAAAATGCTTTCCGTGCGCACCTGGGCGTCAAGCACGCCATCGCCACATCCAGTTGCACCGGCGCTTTGCACATGGGGATGGCAGCATTGGACATCGGCCCGGGTGACGAAGTCATCATGGCGGACACTAACTGGATCGCCACTGCTGCGCCCATCGTGCACCTTGGTGCAAAACCTGTCTTTGTGGATATCTTGCCGGACACCTGGTGCATTGACCCAGAACTGGCCGAAGCAGCTATCACCCCTCGCACCAAGGCGATTATTGCCGTGCACTTGTACGGCAACCTCTGTGACATGGACCGCCTCCTTGCAATCGGTGAGCGTCACGGTATCCCGATAATCGAGGACGGTGCTGAAGCCATCGGCTCGATATGGCATGGCAAGCGCGCGGGTTCAATGGGGCGCTTTGGCACGTTCTCCTTCCACGGCACCAAGACCATTACCACCGGTGAGGGAGGCATGTTCGTCACCGACGACGACGAACTCTACGAGATGGTACTAACCCTGAGCAATCATGGGCGTGCGCGTGGGCAGACCAAGCAGTTTTGGCCGGACATGGTCGGCTTCAAGTACAAGATTTCTAACATACAAGCGGCAATTGGCAGTGCGCAGATGGAACGCATCGACGAACTGATCTATCGGAAGCGGGATGTTTACACAACGTACCGTCAAAGTCTGGAACCACTGCCTGGAGTAACTATCAACCCGGAACTCACGGGGACGGTAAATGGCGCATGGATGCCGACGGTAGTCTTTGATCGCGACACGGGGATTACGCGCGAACACTTGCGGAGTACTCTAGCTGCAGAAAACGTCGACGCACGAGTATTTTTCTGGCCCCTTTCCAGCATGCCAATGTTCGACCCGGTACGCCGAAACGTGTTCGCTTGGGATATTCCTGAGCGAGCGATAAACCTACCCAGCTACCACGACATCGACGCTGGTGGAATCGAGCGAGTCGTTAGCGTCATCAAAGATATGATCAACGGTTGCGCGTAGCAAGTTACTTCACGTGTAATTATGGCCCTAAGGTCGTCCAATTATCGGGCCCAAAATGCACTTGATCAAGGTCTGAACGGAGCCGTAAAACGAGGACAAGAATGAGCGCTTGTAGCCAAACATAAACCCCGACATTGAAAAATAACCGTGAATATAAAAATGGAAACCTTGGTATGCGAGAGGACCTAGCGACGGCCCCACCAATTGCGAGCCTCTGTGCGGGCATCGGATTTTCGGACCACGGTTCGGAGGCGCTGCGAAAGTCTCCTTACGATCCAAAATTCGTTCGAGTCGTATTGAACGCGACCGATGAACTTGTAAATCACACTTGCCAAGTTGCTGCGGAAACGAGTCGGAAACAGCGCGCAAGAAAATTTAACTTATCTAGCGTGATTGATCCACTTTTGAAACTCGAGCAGGATATCAATTTAAATTCTGAGTGGTTGGCGTATACTGATGCGAGATGGACGTCGCGTTGTTTCCGAGAGTTGATTCAGGATAGCGTGCCAAAAGCGGCCGAGACAATTAAGTGGTTCTGTTCTGCCCAAAAAAATGACAGCTTAAGGCTTTCAGACCTTCCCGTCCTAGATTACGTAAGCTACGCTCGCGACCCGATTGGAGTTGTGGCCGCAATTACGCCTTGGAATGACCCCCTCGTAACTTTTGCCTGGAAAGTGGTGCCATCCCTACTGACAGGAAACTTCCTAATATGGAAGCCGTCAGAGCACTGCTTAGAGACTGCTCATTGGCTTGTAAAGAGGCTTTACCAGCATGGACTGGCTCGTGAGAGGCTTCAACTTTTAACTGGTGGGGCTCATGTGGGTGCTTTACTGGCGAAGCATGAACTGGTGGATGGAATATCTTTCACTGGTTCTTTGCGCGTTTCCATGGACATCGCAAGTAATACAACCCGATCTAGACTGCGAATTTTACATCTTGAGTCCGGTGGAAAGGGTTGCGTATATTTGCAACCCACGCCCTCTTGTGAAGAGCTTGATCGCCGAGTTTATTCGATAGCCGAGGCGGCATTTTACAACCAAGGTCAAATTTGCTCGGCCCCGTCGATAATTTTGACCCCTAGGCACCAAATAAAATCGTTAGTGGACTCGTTCAAAAAAATAGGGGGTTTTTTTTCGCCCCAGAATCCCATTTGTAAAGATAGCAGAATAGGCGGGCTAATTTCGATAGAAAAAAAAGAGGAGCTATCGCATTTAATTCAAAGTGGCGATGAGTGCATTCGGATTGGCGAGCCCGTGGACATTAAAACCGGGCTGAGCCCCACGTTAGTAATCGAGCCGAGTCAAGAAAGTTCATTCATAAAAGAAGAACTCTTTGGGCCTGTCCTTGCAGTGGTGAGTTGCGAATCCGCATTAGACGCAGCCAATTTTGTAAATTGCCAAACGTACGGTTTGGCAAACGGCATTTATTCATCTGATTTGCAGGAGCAGAGGTTGTTTGCGACCGCTACAAATAGTGGAATTATTCACGTGAACTGTTGGGGGCGCGACCCTTTAGGAGTTCCATTCGGCGGAACGCGTAATTCTGGAACGGGAAAGGAGAAGTGCATTAGTTCATTAAACCATTTTACAAATATTAAGCCAATATGCGTAAAGCTCTAATTTTTGGCGCTAACCTCGGAAGCTCTGGGTTAATTAGGTTTCTTCAGCGCGAGGGCTACCATTGCACAGCATTGGGGCACGACGGTAACCAAATGGGTGCGTTAGTGGCGGACACTTTTTATAGAATTGATTACAACGATCCCAATTCGATACCCACTTCGATCCGGCGAATTTCTTTCGACGCGATTGTGCCTGGCGCACATGACTTATGCTACAAGGCTTACTGCGCCTTTGTAGACTGCGAATCGGGCCCTGTAATGGCTCCTACATCCAGCGGGTTGCTGCATCAATTTGAGGCTCTCCACAATAAGGGAAAGTTTCGGGCCCGTTTGTTATCCATATGCCCTTCGAGGTGCCCTCGCTTTCATATCGTAAACGGACGCTTGACTGCAGTAGAAGAAGATCTATTCCCCGCTCTTTTTAAGCCAAATCATGCGGGTGGCGGAAGGGGTATTATTCGAATGGAGAATGTATCCAGTTTCCTCGAGTTTCAGAAAACGACGCCAGTGTTAAATGGAGTTTTGGAAAAAATTGTAAATGGGGTTGATATAAGTATAAGCATGTGGATGGAGGGTGGGAAATTAGCGACATGGTATGCGGACAGGGAGTTTTCACAATTGCGAGCCTTCATGATAACGGGCTCGCTCTCTAATAATAAGTTTTTGCGTCACATCGAAGAGTTAGGTGTTTTGTCAGAATTGTCTGAGGTTCTGGTTAAGTTGGGTTGTTCTGAAGGTTTTACCCATTGTCAAATTCGGCTTTGCGCACCGGGTGAGTGGATTTTGGTCGAAATAACGCGAAGACTGCCGGGTGATTTATACCCGCTTGTCCCGGAGTATTTCGGCGGTATGCCTTACACAAAGAATTATGTGGAAAGTTTTGTGGGCATTCGCCCCGTAAGATATAAGGGGTTCCAGTTTCGAAAAGAGGGTGATTTCGGTAGATCTTTGGTTAATGATCGAATCTCTCCTTTAGAACGATTTGTAACACTCGCGACTTTCCGTTCTCATCGTAATTGCGTGAACGAATCATACGAATTGAGTCTATTGTGTTCGGATTCTGCAAGCGATTTGTTTAGTTCGGAAATAAAAATTTTAGGGGATTCCGATGGGTACAATTAAGCCAAACGCGATTGCTGTTAGGGACAAGCTTTCTCAACAGAGCATTTTGGAATTGTTAAATAGTACAAACTGGGAGCAAGGCTCAAAATTCCCCTATGTTGTTGAGTTCGACCCGACGACCAAATGTAACCTAGCTTGCCCCGACTGTATAAGCGGTTCCCTTTTGGATCAGGATGAATTTGAAAACGTGCGGGTCAGAGAGTTGGTAGGCGAGTTAATTGAAGGTGGTGTAAAGGCGGTCATTCTGATTGGCGGGGGTGAGCCTATGATGCACCCAGAAACGGATTGGATTATTAGAACATTTGGCTCTCATGGCGTTCACCTTGGAATTACTACCAATGGACTGTATTTAAAAAAACACCTTGATGCACTTTCTGAATTCGCAAATTGGGTCAGGGTGTCAGTTGATGCCGGCACTTCTGAGACTTTTAATAGGGTTAGGCCGTCAAAGGCGGGTACGTCGATGTTTCCTAGGGTCCTTGACAATATTGCTGATTATGCGAAAGTAAAGAAAAAAGGAAATAAGCTTGGCTTTTCGTTTATGGTGTTTGCTGCCGGGGATTATGGATTTAAGGGTATACCGATATCATCGGTAAATGGGAAAGAACGGTTTAATAGTTTAAAGAATAAGATCTCAACAAACGTTCACGAAATAGCGTTGGCGGCGGAGATTGCAAAAAATATTGGCTGTGACTATTTTGAAATCAAGCCAATGTATGACGTAAATCATTTTTCCGTAATTCAACATGAAAAAATAGCAGATATTGTAGAAGAGCAATTGGATATCGCGTCCACCCTTAATGACGATAGATTCCAAATCATTGAGGCGCTAAAGTTACGGGCTAGCCTGCGCGGAGGTAACAATATCGAGCCAAAGTACTACACTCGGTGCGCTATTTCTGAGCTGAGGACTCTCGTGACGCCCTCGGGGGTTTATGTGTGTCCATATTTTCGAGGGGTGGAGTCCAAGAATATTGGAGATCCTACAAAACATTCATTCGCAAAAATATGGAGTGGTGAGCGAAGGAAAGAGGTGATGGGTAAACTCGATCCTTCAATTGATTGCTCTATGCATTGCATTCGCAATGATTCAAATATTTTTATAGAGAAATATCTTTCTGATGCCGATTTTAGAGATTCCACGCATCCATCTCGGGATTATGATCGGTTTATTTAAGGGTCGAGCATGAATATAAAATTCTCAGTCCCCAACTTAGTCGGAACGGAACTTCATAATATAGCCAAGACATATCTTACGGGTGGTCTCGGCGAAGGAGGTCTGCTTTCGAGGGAGTGCGAAGCAGAGCTCTTGGTAGCTATGGGGCTGCCGCATTCTAAAATTGTCGTTACAACATCAATTGGTTCGGCTTATGATTTGTTATCAGACTTGCTTGCACTGGGACGTGAAGAAGAAGTTCTATTACCCTCATTGATGCACACTTCTGCTGCCAATGCTTTCGCAAAGCGCGGCGCAAAAGTGACTTATTATGATTTTACACAGGGCGGCTATGGGCCAACGCTGAAATTGATTCAAGAGGCGACGTCAGATAAAACTCGCGCGGTGGTATTACCGCATTATCTTGGCCTGGCTGAGGACTATAGACTGATCTGTGGAGAATTGCGTACGCTGGGTATTTTAACGATTGAGGATTTGTCTCACTCCTTCATGCTTTCATCTTCAAGTGGGGGGGGGGTGGTTGGAACTTGTGCCGACTTTGCGACGATCAGTTTTGCGGACGATCAATGGATTCATTGCGGTGAAGCTGGTGCACTGGTTGTCAACTCCCCTGCGCACCGGTGTAGAGTCGATAAAATTCGTTTTCGAGGCACCGATAAAATACAGTTCAATTCAGCAGAGAAGATATATTATGATTGGTTCGAGATCGGTGGGGAGTATTCGGTAAATGAGGTTACCGCAGCGTTTCTATTATCGCAGTTGCGTTGTCGAAGCAGTATTTGTGAGATGTCACAGAGGGTTTTTAGTGGCTATCGCGAAGCAATTACAGAGTTCGACAGGTGGAACGTTGTTGTTGCGCCTTCCCTCAGTTTCTCTTCTAGTCTTTGCGCGCCTCACGCTTTTTTTATCGAATTGGATAATGAAAAGCTTAGAAATAACGTTTGTTCAGGGATGAAAAGGGTCGGCATTGATTGTCGACCATATATCCAGCCGTTACATACGACAACAAAAGGTCGTTCCTACTTGAGGGCGAGTTATTCACTCGGAAGGTCCATCGAACTTGCGAGTAGAACTTTGAGGCTTCCATTGCATTATCAATTGGAAACAAGGGACCAGGATCGCATAATTAAATTGGTTTTACGTCTGGTTGATAACGCTGCAAAAGAAACATAGCTGAACCCAGTGTAAAAAAGTGAAATCGAAAAAAGTCCAGAGGAAATGCTTGGGGCCTTATTTCTATAGAATCATTTTAACTATTAAATGCGCTGTTGTATGCTTGTCTTCATGTTGAGGTTAAGACGCGCGGTTCTGACGGGATTGATGGTTTGTATGGTTGCAACCTATTTTGCGCCACATTAAACCGAATTGTAAAAGTTTAAGGAAAATATAAGTGGATCACTTGGGGCAGTTTAAAAAGGAAGTTTCAAGTAGGATCGGCGCTCTTGGGGCGGATGTCGAATTGAAGAAGCTATCGGTCGAGTGGGCCCGTCACTCGGGGCTTCACAAATGGTCATACAATTTTTTTTGGATGGGACGTCCAGCGATACAATTTCCTAATGATGCATGGGCCATGCAGGAGCTTATTTGGTATATTAAGCCGGATCTTATAATTGAGGCGGGCATCGCCCATGGTGGATCATTGGTGTTCTATGCATCGATGCTTGCTTTATTGGATATTTCTGAGGCTGTTCAGGCGGGTCATGTGTTGTCAACAGGTGAAACTAAAAGAAAGGTTCTTGGTATCGATATTGAAATTCGCCAGCACAATCGCGAGGCTATCGAACAACATCCGATGTCACCTTGGATTGAAATGATTGAGGGATCCAGCATTTCAACTGAGGTGGTCTCCCAGGTTCGGGAAATCGCTAAGGGTTTTACGCGAATATTGGTAAGTCTCGATTCTAATCATACGCACGAGCATGTGTTGGCTGAACTCAATGCGTATGCGCCCCTTGTTACGGTTGGTAGTTATTGTGTGGTGTTCGATACGATAATTGAGGAAACTGCGTCGGAGATGGACGCGGGCCGACCTTGGGGTCCTGGGAATAACCCGAAGACTGCGGTTGTGGAATACCTTAAGCATCATCCGGAATTCGAGGTTGATACGAATATTCATCACAAACTGCTTATTACGGTCGCGCCAGGCGGGTGGCTGTTCAGGAAATCAGAATCGTGAGTCGTCTCAGTTAATCGTTACGGGCGAAATTTGAATTGGATTAATAATGCTACGTATTTGTGTTACCCACCTTCAACCATTGATTCCCACCTCATGGTTTGATGTTGAGCTACCTTTGGGGTCATATTTCGAGGATTCAGACTTCCATATATCTCGGCTTAGCAAATACTGGCATGCTATGCGTCCTGTCGCTTATGGTTCTGCGGGTGGATATAATATCCCGGAACTCATAAAAAAAGTGGGCATTCCGGATGATGGTTTAATCAGGATTACTAATTACCGAAAGGCGGTGATTAGAAGTATGTGCCCCGATGCTGTCCAGGTAGAGGCAAACGTGATGGTTTTAAGTCAGGGCTCCGCGGAAGCCATAAGTCTCAGAATGTTGGATCCTAGGCAGGATAATCGTTTTCTCGTTGTGAGGCCGCTGATATTTGACGGAGGTATTGTTGATCAGTATGCGCGAGCGCACAAGCTTATTGACCTCGTGAATTATTGTTCGTTAGCGGTCGATCTCGGCATTTTAAATGAAAAAGATGTAGATAGTTTTTTCAAATGTCGGTATTTTATTCAGGGCGGCGCAGAATTCGGCACATACCCTGCCGATTGGTTAATTCCCACGCTTAATTGCTTGGAGCGGTTGGGGCGCACTTTTCTTGATCAATACGGTCCACGCATCAAAGAATACGATTCATACCAAGTTCGCGCGGTTGGTTTCCTGGCTGAGCGGCTGGGCTCGTTTTTGTTGCTTAAGCGGCTCAAAAGAAGTTATCCACAGGGCATTCCGGGTAGTCTTTTTGGAGTCATTGCGACTGTGTCGAACGACGGCGGATATGCGGTTGGGCGCGCCTGAGGGTTACTCAAACCGGAGCATCAGCTAGCACGGTTTATTAATTGGATTAGTCAGTGCGAGGATGCAAAACTAAAACGCTGCTTGTTTTTGGCGCCAACGGTCAGGTGGGCCGCGCCCTGCAGCGTGGCCCCTTATCCAGGCACGAGGTGATCGCGCTGGATCGGCAGGGTCTAATTGGCGAAGAGCCGCGGAGCACACTGTGCGGCGATCTCGCTGATCCGGCGGGCATAGCAGCCACCGTGACACGCGTTCGCCCCGACGTCGTGATCAATGCAGCGGCCTACACTGCCGTCGACCGCGCCGAATCCGAGCCCGACCTCGCCCGTGTCATCAATGCGGACGCGCCAACGGCGATGGCGCAAGCCGCAGCCCGCGCCGGCGCCTGGCTGATCCACTATTCGACTGACTACGTGTTCGACGGCAGCGGCGATAAGCCGTGGACCGAAGCCGACCGGTCCGTGCCGCAATCGGTCTATGGGCGGACCAAGTGGGACGGCGAGCGGGGCATCCGCGCCTCTGCGTGTCGGCACATCATCCTCCGAACCAGTTGGGTATTCGGACTAGAAGGCGGCAACTTTGCGGCGACCATGCTGCGCCTGTTCGCCGACCGGGAAGAACTGCGGGTGGTGGCCGATCAGACTGGGGCACCAACGTCTGCCGAGTGGCTGGCGGGGCTTACTGCGCGCGTTCTCACCCGGCTTGACGATCCCACAGTGCACGGCACCTACCACGCCGCGCAGGCCGGCGCGACGAGCTGGCACGGCTATGCCCGCCATCTCCTTGAGGGCGCGCGGGCTCGTGGGCTCTCATGCGTCACCCGCGACATCCACCCTATCCCGACATCCGACTACCCGACGCCAGCGGTTCGGCCGCTCAACTCGCGGCTCGACTGTGCGAAACTCGATGCGGCGTTTGGATTTGCTCGACCAGATTGGCGTACTGCGGTCGACGACTGGCTCAATGGCCAGACACCGCCGTAAGGGCTTTCACAACCTGAGAGTGTCGTTATGAGCACTGTGCAACGCAAAGGCATCATCCTCGCTGGCGGCGCCGGCACCCGATTGCATCCGGCCACACTGGCGCTGAGCAAGCAGCTCATCCCGGTCTACGACAAGCCGATGATCTACTACCCGCTCAGCACGCTGATGCTGGGCGCTATGCGCGAGATTCTCGTCATTAGCACGCCGCAGGACACACCGCGCTTCGAGCAACTTCTTGGCGATGGCAGCCAGTGGGGCATGGACATCCGCTATGCGGTGCAGCCAAGCCCTGATGGGCTGGCGCAGGCTTTCATCATCGGTGCGGACTTTGTTGGCAGCGGCCCGAGCGCCTTGGTCCTGGGGGATAACGTCTTCTACGGCCACGACCTGCAGCGTCGGCTAGAGGCCGCTGATCAGCGCACCACGGGGGCCACAGTGTTCGCCTACCCGGTGACCGACCCCGAGCGTTACGGTGTCGTCGAGTTCGATGCCGGCGGGCGGGCGGTGAGTTTGGAGGAGAAGCCCAAGGCGCCGAAAAGTCGTTATGCGGTGACAGGACTCTACTTTTACGACGAGCAGGTTGTTGAGCGCGCTCGCGCGCTCCAGCCGAGCGCCCGTGGCGAGCTCGAGATCACCGACCTCAATCGGGTCTACCTCGACCACGACGAGCTGGACGTGCAAGTGCTCGGCCGCGGCGATGCATGGCTCGACACGGGCACCCACGACAGCC
>Ga0214921_10010569_pt1 | contig 11384 bp, 9 predicted proteins | sample LL1505_MetaG_FD_177992 | JGI IMG/M metagenome (GOLD analysis project Ga0214921, IMG submission 177992) | Freshwater microbial communities from Lake Lanier, Atlanta, Georgia, United States - LL-1505 | ecosystem: Environmental > Aquatic > Freshwater > Lake | place: USA: Georgia | collected 2015-05-28
GGAGAAACGCTGAATTCCGGCCCCGTGAACGCCGCTGGTGCGGGCGACGTATAGTTGGTGACACGGATAGTGGGATTCCGTGCGACAAGAGATCGTGTCGGCATGCCGCCCAAGAAGAACTCTTTACGTCGCCGCTGTGAGCTACGGGTCGAGCCGCTCGAGGCACGCCGGGTGCTGGCAGTATCTGTGACCGCCGCCCTGCCCGATCTCAGCCTGCCTCTGTCGGCTCCCACGCAGACAATCGACCTGGCGGGGCACTACGACAATACCGCCGTCACGGGCACGCTCGTGCGGTTCGATGTCAACGCCTCCGCACCATACGACAAGGTCTACGTCGAACTCTTCGATCAGGCCGGTGAAAATCGGCTACGGACCACGCCCGCCACGGTCACGAACTTCCTCTCGTACGTGGACGCCGGCTCCTACCAAAACACGTTCATCCACCGTTCCGTGCCGGGCTTCGTCGTTCAAGGGGGCGGATTCACCGTCACCAACGGCCAGCCAGGGATATCGATCGGCAACGTCACCCAGCGCGCCGCCGTGGCCAACGAGCCAAAGCCGGTGGGCACAAGCGTAGCCAACAACGTCCGCGGCACGATTGCCATGGCGAAGCTCGGCTCCGACCCCAACAGCGCCACCAACCAGTGGTTCTTCAACCTCGCCGACAATTCGGCCAATCTCGACACCCAGAACGGCGGCTTCACCGTCTTCGGCCGCGTGCTGGGCAGCGGCATGGCTGCCGTCGATGAGATGGCGAATGTGCCGCGGTTCGGCTATAGCTCGCCATTCGACACGGTGCCACTGCGGAACGTGCCGGGGGCCAACCCCAGCACCAACCCGCGGTTCACCAACGCTGCGGTCGACACCACCACGCTCACGGCCGACCAGTTCGTGACGTTCCCGCAGATCACCCGCTCAGGCGAACTGGTCTACACGGCGACGAGCAGCAATCCGGCGGCATTGGCGGCGTCGATCACGCCCCAAGGCAAGCTGCAGCTGGTCGCCGGCGTCTCGGGGGCGGCCGGTGTCACGACGATCACGGTGCGGGCTTCCTCGGTCTTCGATGTGAACGACTTCGTGGAAGACTCCTTCACGGTGGACACGAGCCAGCCGGTGCTGCAGGGCGTGACGGGCCCAGCGCCGCGGACGTATGCATCGGACGAGAAGCTGTCGTTCACGGTGACGTTCAGCGAGCCGATGGCCGTAGCGGGCGTGCCTTATCTGGACCTGAAGGTGAACGGCGTCGCCCGCAGGGCGGTCTACGACAGCGGGGCTGGCACGAACCAGCTGGTGTTCAGCTACACGGTCGCCGTCGGCGAGACGGCCGCGGCGGGTACGGTGGTGGCCACGGGACGCTCGATCCAACTGCCGGCGGGCGCGGCGCTGACCGACCGGACCGGCAATGCGGCGGTGTCGCTGGCCTACACGCCGCCCGGCACGTCGGGTGTGAAGGTGGACGGGGTCGTGCCGGTGGCTGCGAGCGTGACGGCTCCGGCGGCAAAGACGTACCGGGCGGGGCAGCCATTGGTGTTCAAGGTGAACTACAGCCGGGCGGTGTACGTCAACGGTACGCCGCAGCTGATGGTCTCAATCGGCACGAATGTGAAGCCGGCGACCTACATCGGCGGCACGGGCACGACGGCCCTGTCGTTCCGCTACGTGGTGGAGCCGGGCGACCTGAGCGTGCAGGGCGTGGTGCTCGGCAACTCGGTGGGGTTGAGTGGCGGCTGGATCCGCGACGCGGTGGGCAACAATGCCCGGCTGGCGGTGCCGGCGGTGAACACCCGCAGCGTGCTCGTGGACGCGGTGGCACCGACGATCACGGGGCTGACGATTCCTGCGGCAGGGACCTACAAGAAGAACCAGAAGCTGTCGTTCGCGGTGACGTTCAGCGAGCCTGTGACGGTCACGGGCGTGCCGAAAATGCAGGCCGTGATCGGCTCGACGGTTCGCAACATCCCGTATGTTCTGGGGACAGGCACACGGTCGCTCGTCTTCCGCTACACGCTCCAAGCGAGCGACCAGGATGCCGACGGGATCGCTCTGCAGAGCCAGATTGTGCTGGGCACCGGCACGATCCGCGACAAGTCCGGTAATCCGCCGTCGAGCCTCACGCTGCCGGGCGTCAACACCAGCGGCGTGCAGGTGAGCTAGCGGCCCAAGCGGGAGATTGCCGCCGTGCGGGCCTACTGCATCGCCGGCAGGAGGAGCCCTACCAGCATGCTCATGATGGCTATCACCACGAGCAGCTCCACAAGCGTGAAACCTTTATGAAGGCGTCAAGTCGTGTTGGCGTTCTTCTTCAAATGGTTCCCGACGTGGTTCCCAAGAACGCGCGCTCAGACTGGTTTCTCGAGCAACTACGGCCAACGAAAAGAAAACAGTGCTGCCAGTCCTGACACGATGAGAAAAATGAGCGCGAAAGAGAGCGTGAGCAGAAGGTGGCCCACAACGAAGTGCCCCCACACGGCCAGTGCTCGGAAGAAGAATCTGTCGCTGAAGAGTTGCGAAGACTGAAGCCGACGCTCAAGCGACGCAATCCGCTCCTCCAGCGATTCAATGTCTGTACTGGTCGCAGCAGAATCGTGGCTGAAATCTTCGCCCATAAAAGAGTCCTTGAGAACAGTTAGGCAGGACCACACCCGCGGCTCCGCGTTGAACGACTTATGATCCCACGGACTCCCATACGAGTCACCATTTGACGATTCCTCGCATCACTTTGAAGCCACCCACAAGCGTTGAACCTCCGTATTCCTTGGCCAGACGCAGGAGGGCTTTGTGAAATCCGCAATTGGGAAATCTGGATTCGACTTTGGCTATAGCCGATCTGGGCATTCCCTTGCGGCACCAACCTTGCGTTGCGTCTATCCAGTCGGCCTTACGGCATGCCTCAATGACGTCCGCGTGAATTCCGTCGTACTTGAACACCTTGTGGTGCCAATGGATCGCGCCACGCAGAGCGTCTGGGTCCAATCCCCAACCGTATCTATCGTTATCCCGGAGAGCGACAGTTTCTGAGGGCTCCAAATAAGCCAATTCCTGATCTGTCCAAAGCCCGATGTCGTGGTAAACGAACGCGGTTTCCACAATCTGCTCGTATTCAGTCGCGTTGCCCAGAAAGTGCATCGCGTATGTGATGCAACGGTACACGTGGTTTCGATAGCCATCAAAGTCGTGGCCAATCAGAGTTCGGTACGGTGCGAACAGCTCTTCAACACGGGGCCGCTCAATCTTGATGGTGATGTCGAACACGATTTATCTGCTTTCTTGGCCTTCAGTCTCGTCTTCTTGCGGACGGCCCCAATCAGCGGCTCGCGATCAGAGGATTTTAACGTGCCCGGCTCGAGCTTTTCTTATTTCTTGTATCCTTGTGCTCGGCCTACGGCGCGGGACTGCTCGCAGTTCACCCGATCGCCGCCCCCAGGGCCTCTCTGGGAGCTGTTTTTCGGCAAGAGCCCTTGCGGAAGCCCTAGCCCGTGGATGTGTCGTCGCAGAACATGATCGGGTCGCTTCGGCAAACGATACCCAAGGGCCCCGCGGCCTTTGCGGCGTGGGCCTACGAGATGGTCGACGCGTTGGGTCGATGCTGGTTTCTGCTGCTCGCGACACTCGCCGTCGGGATTACGATCGCCTTCGTTCCTCAGGGACGTGAGGCCCTCTGGGCCGCTAGCGGACCGGCGCATGCCTGGCAGGTGCGGGCCTTCTTCGTGACCAGCACGCTGGGGGCGGTGCTTGTCACGCTGTTTGCGTCGCAGATTCTCGAGTCGAGACGGGAGGACGAGATCGCCGGATCCGGCCTGCGTGGCCATGCCTGTTTCACGGTGCCGGGAATGCTCGGATTGCTCGCCGCATTCCTCGTGCCGCTGCTGCTCGCGCTCCTCGTCGGCAGCAGCCCCTTCCTCCTGCCGCAGCGTCGCAAGGAGCTGCAGGAGCTGGGGATTCTTTTCCAGACGATGGTCATGCCCGCCGTCGTCGTGGCGCGGTGCCCGATGGTTCTGGCGCACCTCGCCCGTCCCTGGACGTTGGATCGCCGTCAGCTGCTCAGCACCGTCGGCTTGCTCATATTCTTCCTGCTTAGCCTCCTCATCTCGTCTTCCCCTTTCGTGACGAGTGCTCTGGTGCTCTTCGTCGGTCTCGCAATCCTCGACAGCCTCTGGTGGCAGGTCGGGCTTAACGCAGCCACGCGCACCTGGCGCAGGTGGGCGGGGCTTGTGCTGTCGATTGGCTGGATCGTCGCGGGCTGCTGGGTCGCGGCGGCACCAGAGTCGCGTGCCCCGCTGATCGGCCCAGCGGCGGTCATTCTGTTCGCCGAGTACTTCTGGCTTGCGCTGGCGTACGTCCTCTTCTTTTTTCTCGGCCGATGGCTCAGCCAGGGCGTTTCGATCGCCCTGTTCATCACGGTGCTGGGGCTCTTCCTGTCAGGGCCGTTCAACATGCATTCGGTGCGGACGATCGCTGCAGGACAGCCTGCGGCGACTGCGGCTCAGGGGCGTCTGTCGAAGCACATCGACGCCTGGCTCGAAGCGCGTCGCAGCGAAATCGAATCGGCTGGCTCACCCTACCCCGTATTCATCGTCGCGGCCGAAGGTGGCGGTATCCGTGCGGCGTTCTGGACCGCAGGACTCCTCGGTGCGATCCAGGATGTGGAGCCTGCGTTCGCCGATCATGTCCTCGGCATCAGTGGCGTGTCCGGGGGAAGCCTCGGCGCGGCCACGTTTGCCGCACTCATTGGTGAGGCCCAGCGTGACGCGATCCACGCGCCCCACAACGGTGGTGACATGGGGCCGTTGCAGGGCCTCGCCGGCCAGGTGCTGGGTCGGGATTATCTATCGCCCGTTCTGGCGACCATGCTGATCCCCGATGCGGCCGCCTGCCTGTTGCACGGCGAATGGGCCTCGGACCGGGCGGCGGTACTGGAGCGGTCGTTTGAACTCGGCTGGCGGCAGGCGGTGGGAACGGATGCCTTCCAGGACCCGATGACTGCCCTGTGGCGTGATGCCGCGCTGCACCGCGTGCCAACTCTGTTCATGAACAGCACCGAGTCGGCGTCGGGTCGACGGATCGTCAACAGCCCCGTCGTCCTCGATCCTGGCCTCTCGTCGGCGATCTCACTGCCGGTCACGATACCGCCCCATTCGCTGCGGCTGAGCACGGCGGTCCTGCTGAGCGCTCGGTTTCCGGCGATCAGCCCGATCGCAAGCCTCGGTGAGACGGCCGAGAATGGACCCCTCCACGTCGTCGATGGTGGCTACGCGGACAATTCGGGCACGCTGACGGCAGCGGAGATCGTCGATGCGCTGGCCGCATCGGCCGAGCGACTGGGGCTCGCAGGCCGTATTCGCACCATTGCAATCGTGATCACCGACGAACCGATCGCGTTGAACGAGCAGGAGTCTCACGCCGACCGGCGGAGCCAGTCAGGCATCGTCAGCACCGCCGTCGGAGCGGTGCTTTCCCCTTTTGAAACGCTCAACCACGTCCGCAAGGCGCTCTCGACAAAACACCGCGAATCGCTGACCGCCCTGATCCACGGCCGGGGAGGCGAGGTCCTCGACGGCTTCGCGCTGAAGGCGAGCCGGATGGAATTTCCGCTGGGGTGGATGCTCGCCCCGGCAACTCGCTCGGCGCTCATGCAGCAAATCAGGGACCTGAAGTCCGACCCGCGCGGTGACTTGCAGCACATCAAAGATCTCATTCGGGCCAGCCAGCCTAAGAAATGACACCGCAACCCGAGCCGCATTCCCTGCCCTTCAGGTGTGACCTGCGGAGTGTGCCAGGGTGGGCCATGACGAGGACTTGGGGATGTGGTTCCTCGCAGCGGATAGCACCGAGCACTATTTCATGTTCACAGCAACCTGGCTTGAACACCTCTTCGGAGCTGTGGTGCGACTTGTTCGTCAACACATTGATGGACGGTACCATGAGGTCTCCGAAGGTGAGCGGGAACTGGGTGCGTGGGTTGCCGTCTCCTGATTCTCATCTCTGGCCTACTGCCAGAGTGGTTCGACCTGTTCCGCGTTCCACTCGTCCCAGAGTCGCGCCATCTGCTGCAGCTGCGCGGGCTCCTGATCAGCACAATCGGCTGTCTCGCCGATGTCGCGGGAGAGGTTGTACAACTCCCACTTCCCGCCATCGCGGATTATTTTCCAGTCGCCAGAACGCAGGGCATGTTTCCTGCCCAGCCGCCAAAAGAGCGGGCGTTCGACGGCCGCTGCAGCGCGGCCGGTCAACAGCGGCATGAAGCTGACACCATCGAGCGGAGCCGGGCTCGGTTGAGCGCCGGCTATCTCCAACGCAGAAACGGTTGCATCCATCGAAAACACCGATGTATCAATCACGCTGCCGGCTGGAATGCCTCGCCCCCGAACGATGAATGGCACGCGGATGCCCCCTTCCGAAAGTTCCCCCTTGCCACCCCGTAGTGGAGCGTTCCTCGACGTGAGTTCCCGGGTGGGGCCACCATTATCGCTGAGGAAGACGACGAGCGTGTTGTCATCGACGCCGCTGTCGCGGAGTTCAGCGATGACACGTCCGACGCCGTCGTCGAGATGCGCAAGCATGGCGGCGAAGATACGGCGGTGGATATCGTCGATGTGGGCAAACCTCGCCAGATAAGCGTCCGCTCCCTGCATCGGGCTGTGGACCGCGTTGTAGGCGAGGTGGAGAAAGAACGGCTGCTGCCGATGCCGCCGGATGAAGTCGCAGGCTTCGCGGGTGAAGGCATCAGTGAGATGCTCCTGCTCATCCACCGGCTGACCACTGCGCAACAGCGGGTTATCGGCGTCGTAGGGGTGCTCGCTCGTGTTCGCATCTGTGCTCCAGACGATGCGGCCGTCGGGGGAAATCCAGCGGCCCTTGCCACCGTCGGGCAGCGATTTACGGCGGAGCCAGGTGGTGGCACCCTTCCACGGTGGCGGCAGATAGAAGTGGCCCTCATGCAAAAAGCCAAAGAACTCATCAAAGCCGCGACGCTGCGGGTGAAATGGCGCGGTGCCACCGAGGTGCCACTTTCCCACCAGGCCCGTTGTGTAGCCAGCGAGACGTAACCGATCGGCAACGGTCTTTTCTGTGACCGGCAAGCCGATTCCGGGAAGGGTGTTTTCGGCCCCAGTGGGATTGAATTCGAAGCCAAAACGGGTCTGGTATCGCCCGGTGAGTAAGGCGACCCGCGAAGCAGCGCAGAGCGGGGATGTCACATACCCACTGGTAAACCGCGCTCCGGCGGCTGCCAACGCATCGATATGCGGCGTCGGAATCTCCCTACCGCCATAGCAGCCAAGTTCGCCGTAGCCGAGGTCATCGACAACGATAAACACAATATTAGGCTTCGGTGCTTTCCCGTCTGCAGCACGCAAGCAAGCATTTGGAGAGAGCAGGAAGGAAGCGACAAGCGTAATAATCAGAAGAAGTGTGTGATGCACGGAGAGTTCACCGATGGCGATGCCAGACCTCCAAAGATGCGATTATGGGGAGTCGTAGCCAGCTTTGGATAGAGTCGTGCCCAGGGGTCGAACTCGTAAGGTTGGGAGAATTCCCGGGCGGCGTGCTGTTGAAGGGAGGCACGTCACGGTCAGTCGGCCCCAGATCTCGTGATCAGCGCATCGTAGACCGCGGCCGCCGTCGAGTCGACGAGGAACTCCACTGACCCGTCAGCGAAAAGCTGCCCCACCAGTCCGGCGTGCGCGCTCGAGGGGCCAAAGTCCATATCGATCGACTGTCCACCGCCGTAGCGGTAGTAAGGAACATAGTTGAGGGCGTTTTCTGGGCCGGTGTAGGTCGGGGCATTGCTGGCGTCGATCCGCCGCGACGTGATGCTGGCGGTCGAGCCGTCGATCCAGGCGGCAGCCTTCTGTTCGCGGGTCTCGCAGAGCAGTATCGTCCGCGACAGGCCGTCGGTGATGTCGCGAAACCGCGTCTGAGACTGCGGGTAGATACTGCCATCCTGGGTCTCGGGGGTGCGGAAAGAGGGCTCCCAGTAGAGCTTCCCCGCAGTCGTGGCCCCAATCGCCACATAGTTGCGCAGCGCATAAGGTGCCTCAAGAGCAAGGTACAGCGGGTCCGTGGCGAAGGGAGTGCCGGGAAACGACGGGCAGCGATGGATCGGAATCACGGTGCCGGCTGCCAGCCGGTTGGCCGGATCAAATGCAGACTTCTTCGGATCGACGAGCGACGCCAGGTTCGACCCCTCAAGATGTGGCAAGATGAGGAAAGCCCAGCCGTGGTGCTTGGCTTCGGGCGTGTCAGACCAGTTCCAGACCCCGTCGACAACCGGGTCGGTGCTGCCGGCCGGCAGTCTTCCCGTCGCGCCCTCCATCGAATGCATCGCCAGCCCGATCTGCCGGAGGTTATTGCCGCACTGCGTACGTCGAGCGGCCTCACGGGCAGTCTGCACAGCCGGCAGGAGCAGGCCAACGAGCAGGCCGATGATCGCTATGACCACGAGCACCTCGACAAGCGTGAGTGCCCGGCGGGCGTTCATCGTGCCGCCCTCCGTGCCCGGGTGGCGGCCGGCTCGATTTGGATCACGGTTTCCGGCAGCGCCTGGCGGAGCCTAACGATCCCCGCGTCGCTCAAGGCTGTTCTGAGGAGCACAAGCCTCCGCAGCGGCGTGAGTCGGGAAAGCGCATCGACGGCGTCGTCATCGATCGCGGTCTCGATAAGGTAAAGATCGGTGAGTTGACGCAAGGACACGAGCGCCGACAGCCCCGCGTCGGTGACACCCGTGAGCGTGAGCGAGAGTTTCTTGAGCCCGGAAAACGAGGGTATTGCCGCGAGTCCGCTGTCAGTTATGCGTGTGTGGGTGAGATCGAGCTCCTCGACGGCCGCCAGGGCCGCGTCCCCGAGCGCCGCCAACTCAGCAAGGTCTGCGTCTGTTACCGCCGTGTGGGCCAGGTCGAGGCGGCGGATGGACGCGGCGCGACCACCGAGCTGCCGCACGAGTCCAATGACCGATTCTTCTGGCGACCGCGCACAACCCACGATGTCGATGACGAGCATCCCGACCACACCCATGGCGAGCGACCGCATCCAGATCATTCGCATGGTGGCTCACCCCGAAATCTGTGCCGACAACGCTTCGATGTACGGCGTCGGAATCTCCTTACCGCCATAGCAGCCACGTTCGCCGCAGCCGAGATCATCGACAACCATACACATAATTTCAGGCTTCGGCGCTTCCCGGTCTGCGGCATCTGGCGGCTAGGGTGTCGGGCGTCGGTGGCTGGCTGAGCACGGGGTGGGCAGAAAAACGGCGGTCGGCGACTCCGGGCCCTGCTTGCGGGCGTGGCTGGCTGGGTGTGGTACTCTTTCGTCCCGACAGCCCGCCGTGTTGCGGTGCTGGAACCTGACCGCAGAGAACCAACGGCTAACAACCCATGAAAGACCCGACCGTCCGTGGCGTCGTCCATCTGATCGAGGAGACCAAGACCTTCGGCCAGAAGGGCTTTCGCAAGCGTCTGGTAGTGCTCGAGCAGTCCAAGGGCACGTTCACCAACTTCGTTCCCGTCGAGTTCGTCAAGGATGGCTGCGACGCGGTGGACGATCTCTCCGTGGGAGAAGATATCGAAGTGACCTACCGCCTCAGCGGCCGCCGCTGGCAGAAGGATGAGGCCAGCGAGGCAAAGTATTTCCTGAGTGCCGAGGGTCTTTCCTTCAAAAGGATGTCAGGGAGCGGGCGTGCTCATGACGCCTCGGACAACAGCGTCGACCCCAACGACGCCTTCGCCGAAGCCGGTGACGATGACGTGCCGTTTTGAGGCCGACCTGCGCCCGTAAAACGGCACCACCGCCAGGGGAAGTCTCGGAACTGCGTCTTTCCTAAAAATGCTCGGGGCTACTCCTGAGCATCGTTCTCCGGCCCCTCGCCCTCCTGGCCGGCCTTACCGCGGCGCTGCGGCTTCGCTTCGTCGTGCCGCCGGAACACCGCAACCACGTCTTCGATCGGCACGACGTAAAGAAGATTGTTCTGCTCGAAGTCCACGGGAATCGAATTCTTGGGATGGAACAGCACTTTGTCGTACTTCTCGATTGGGAAGTCGGCATCGCGTTCCACCTGCAGACTGACCTCGACGACCCGGCCCGTGATGGTGGGGATCTCTGCCTGGTCCGGGAGCACGATGCCGCCCCGCGTCGTATGACGGCTCTCGTCCTTGCGGATGAGCACCCGCATCCCCAATGGTTCGACAAATTCGTTCACTGTCATGTCCTTGATTGGCCACCACTCACGAAAAGGACCTGGCCGCGAGTGATGCCGCGGCCGGCCTGTTGTAAGCACCTCGTCAGGCGGTGGCCAGCCAGGAGCCGTCTCCTGCCAGAAACGATCGCACCGCAGCGTTTTTCCGGGCTATTTCTCGCTGGCCCCTGCAGCCGCCGAACGTCACAATCCCGCCCCCCCAGCGGCCTCCTTCGCACGGCAGCCGCACCTGCTTCCCATCCCGATGCGAGCCAGTCATGGATGCACGCCGTCAACCGGCCCTCGGTATCTCCGCCATCGCGATCCACCAGCCGCCCTGGGAACTGGAGAACAGCTGGTTTGGCGATGCGATGCCACGCAAGTTTGCCCATCACACTGGGATCGAGTCCCGTGCAATCTCGCTCGACGACGAGGTGACGATGGGGCTGCATGCCATCCGCCAACTCCAGCGGGAGACACGCTGCAACCTGGCTGACTGCCGCGGCATCGTGTTTGTGTCGCCCTCCTTCATTCCGGCATCGATAGCCCGGCGACATCTCACGCCTGCCCAGGTGGCGAGCGAGCGGCCAAGCCTCGCCGCCCGACGACTGGCCCGCGAGCTCGGCGTTCGCCGCTGCCGCACCATCGGCCTGAACTGGTTCTGCTGCGGCTACAGCCGGGCATTCTCCCTTATCTGCCGCCGCTGGGCTCCGCGACTCTCGCTGCGACGCGACCAGTTCATCCTCGTGGTCGCCGCCACTCGTATCAGCCGCATCACCGACTACAGCAGCCCCCAGACCGCCGGTCTCTTCGGCGACATGGCATCGGCCACACTGCTGGCGTCCACAGCGAACCGAAAGCATCCGGTGCATTTCCAGATCATCCATGCCAACGCCGAAAAGCAGCCGGCCGAGCGGTCCACGTTCGATTTTCACCTCCGGCCTCATGTGCCAGCCCCGGCACCAGGCGGCGGCGTCGTGCACGACAACGAGCGGCTGGTCTATTCGCTCGATGGCATGGCGATCGCCGAGATCGCTCCGCGGGCCATGTCGGCCGCCGTGGCCACGTCGCTCGCCGCCGCCGGTCTTTCCGGGGGTGACGTGAACTTTGTGGTTCCGCATCAGGCTGGGTCGGGGATCGTCCGGTTCACCGGCATGAAACTCGACGAGCACGGCGTTCGGGGCGAACTCGTCAATGGGCTCACGAGACGCAC
>Ga0214921_10010570_pt1 | contig 11384 bp, 6 predicted proteins | sample LL1505_MetaG_FD_177992 | JGI IMG/M metagenome (GOLD analysis project Ga0214921, IMG submission 177992) | Freshwater microbial communities from Lake Lanier, Atlanta, Georgia, United States - LL-1505 | ecosystem: Environmental > Aquatic > Freshwater > Lake | place: USA: Georgia | collected 2015-05-28
CCTTCGTGGCGCGGTTCGCAATCGCGAGTTGAATGTCTTCGGTCACCTGGACACACAATTCGCGTGTCGGCACGACGATGAGCGCCTTGACACCCGGTTCCGGGTTTTGCCCGAGACGCTGGATAAGGGGCAGCCCGAATCCGAAGGTTTTCCCGGTACCCGTCTTCGCCTGGCCGATGATGTCTTGGCCGGCAAGCGCAAGCGGAATCGTTTGCACTTGAATCGGAAACGGGTCGGTAATGCCATGGCTGGCTAGCGCATCGGCGATGTCATCGTCGATGCCAAGATCACGAAAAGTCACACATAACCCAATCAGTTGGTTCTCCTAGTCTACGCGTGGGGTGAGACTGCCTATGCTGGTGGCGTGGCATCACTCTTTTGGAAGCGCAGCAAGCCGGCGGGGACCGCCCCGACGGTGCGGTCACGCGACGACGACGCCGGGCAGCGAATCGAGTTCACCGACCTCGCCCCGGAACCGCACGTCTTCCTCGGACAGAGCGCTTATCTTTTTCTGCGCTATGCGGAATCGGCGTCGCGTCACGCTCACGACGCAACCGACCTCGAATCGGAAGCGACACTCGCCGCTGTCGCCGAGGAGTGTTTTCAGCGTTTCTCAACTCTTGCTGGCGTTCTCGACAAGCTGAAGGTCGACCGCGTCGAGGCGATGAGTCCGTTCATCGCCCCCACCCGCGAGTTTGAGCGCCGCACGCGCGGCCGCAACTGGACTGAACGGGTCGCGTGCACCTGGATAACAATGGCGTTCCTGCAGGATTTCTGGCGACGTCTGGCGGAAGGGTTGCCGAGGTCGATTCGCGCCGAGGTTGCCAAGGCTCTGGCAGACGACACCATGATCGACGTGTTGCGGAGTGAGTTGGGCCGTCGACTGGTTCTGGAGCCGGGTTTGCGACCCGTGCTCGCGATGTGGGGTCGACGACTGGTCGGAGACACGATGCTCATGGCGGAATCGGCGCTGTCGCATCGAGCCGACGCGGATGCGGAATCGGACGGCGTCGAACCCGTGTTCACCGAGATTATCGGTGCTCACTCGCAGCGAATGGATTCGCTGGGGCTCACTGCCTAGTTGACGAACCCGACCGGACGCGACTGGGTCGACCCAAATTCGATGTACGCAACGTTCGCGGCGGGGATCAGATAGGACTGACCCTTGTCGTCGCTGAGGCTGAGGACGCCACCCTTGGCGAGAGCTTCCACGAGTTGTGTGTTGATGTCGGCAGCCTTCACGTCTGTCTCGAACGACAGTTCACGGGGGGCGTGCTGAATTCCAATGCGAATTTCCATACTCCAAGAGTATTCGCTGTCACAGGTCACTTGTACCCTCTAGGTAATGGACTCCCTCACTCTCGACTCAGACCAACAGGCCGCGCTTGACGCGATCCTGGAAGGTGGCAGTCGCCGAGTGTTCGGTGGGCCGGGAACGGGCAAGACAGCGCTCATCGTCGAGGCGCTCGCCGCCCTCGTTGAACGCGATGGCCGCGACTCGGTTCGAGTTGTCACGCCCAGCCGTCAATCTGCCACCAGACTTCGCGATCAATTGTCGTTGCGTATCGGGGTCGCGACGCGCGGCCCACTCGCTCGCAGCATGTCGTCGTTTGCCTACGACATCGTGGCAACCCATCGCGGGCCCGCTTTCCCCGTTCGGCTCATTTCAGGCGGTGAACAGGATTCCGACATCAAGAGCCTTCTCGACGGAGAAATCGAGGACGTAACCGGCGGATATTGGCCCGACTCGCTCGGCCCCGAGGTACGGTCATTGCGCGAATTCCGAACGCAACTTCGCGACCTCCTATCCCGATCTCGCGACGCGGGCTTGGTCGGGTCCTTGCCATCAGATAAACCCTTGCTGGCGGAACTCGCTCAGCGCGGCCGGGATCACGGCATTGACGAATGGGTGGCGTCGGCTCAATTCCTCGACAGATATCTCCGACTTGCGGTTCCCGCACGGTCCAGCCAAGTTGACCCCGCAGCCATTATTGATGCCGCGACCGAGATAATTGTTGCCGGTGGGTATAAAGAACTCACGGCCACGACGCTGTTCGTCGATGACGCACAAGATCTCACGGTGTCGCAGTGGCGCTTCCTCTCCGCATGGAACACCCATCGGGGTTCGGTCATCGCATTGGGCGACCCAGACCTCGCAACCTCGGGTTTCCGCGGTTCGACTCCCACGCTGTTCACCGGAGCCGAGAACGTCGACGGAACTTTGTGGAAAACGTCGTCGGTCCTGCACACAAACCACCGACAATCCGGCGTGATGCCCCACGTGCTGGGGGCGATTGCCGACGCAATCCCTGGCGCGGGGGCGGTCGCCCATCGCTCATACCCCGAGTTGGCAGAAGCCGCGGAGGTTCGGGCTCTGCCGGGCTTCTCGCTTTTCAGCGCAACGGCTGCATCACCGGCAGGGGAACTCGACACGATAACTCGATTCATCCAGAGCCAGACGAAGGACGGCGTCGCGTGCGGTGACATTGCCGTCATCGTGCGATCGGGGTCGCTCGCCGAAGCGCTCGTCGACTATCTCACCGCGAGCTCTATTCCTGCCGTTGCCGAGACCACGGGATCACCGCTGCGCGACCACCCGGCGGTCTGGTCGATGCTCACCATCATCGCGGTTGGCTCGGGCTACACCGCATTCACGGCGGAGATCGCACGCCAGCTATTGACGGGACCGTTCGGGCGCTTGTCCTCCCTCGACTATCGGCGATTCCGTCGCGGGCTGCGCCTCGACGCGATCACCGCGGGGGACTATCGCCTCGCCGACGACCTCATGATGGATGCGTTGACCATTCCCGGCGCATTTGCGACCAGCGTGGCGCGCGCCGAAAAGGGAGTGTCGCGCCTGGTCGCACTGCTGGCCGAGGTCCGTGCGAATACGTCCCGTCAAATCGACGAATTGCTCTGGCTCGTGTGGTCGAAATCAGGACGAGCAGATGTCTGGGCGACCGAGTCACGCGGAACGGGTCCCGTCGCTTCGCGCGCCCACGAATCACTCGACGCCGTTCTCACGCTGTTCGCCGTTGCCGCGACCGCGCTCGAAAACGAGCCGTCCGAGAAGGTTCACGTGTTCCTCGCCCGGATGCTGGATCAGAGCGTCCCCAATGACACCCTGACAACTCGCGGCGCGCTGGGCTCCGTGACGGTGTGCACCCCAGCAGCAGCGATGGGTCGCGAATTCGACACGGTGATTGTCGCCGGGGTCAACGACGGCGTGTGGCCAAACCTCCGCGTCCGCAGCGCGCTCGTCAAATCGACGCTGCTTCCCTACGCGAGTGAAGGCGTCAACCTGGCGACTCTCGATCAGCGACAAGGGATCCTGGCCGATGAAGTTCGGCTCTTCCTCGTCGCAATGTCGCGTGCGCGATCCACCATCCTCGTGACCGCGATTTCGTCAGAAGACGAATCTCCCAGCGGACTGTTCCGCATTGTTGCCGGCGAACGAATCAAGGGCGACGGCACCGGACCCACCGAACCCGCCGCAAATTCGCGGGCGCAACTATTCGTTCCGGACAGCGTATTTGCGTCACTCGCCGAGCTCGTCGGTCATGCGCGGCACATCGTGCTCAACCCGAGAACATCGACGGCCGACAAGAAACAGGCCGCACTTGCCCTCAAGGAACTCGCCGCCCGTGGTGTCTACGGTGCTGACCCATCGGACTGGTTGGGGCTCGACCTCGGAACGGCGCGCGCACTGAAAGACGGTGACACGGTGTCGCTTTCACCGTCGGGTCTGAAATCATTTGTCGAATCGCAGGTCGACTGGTTTGTATCCCAGGTGGCCGGTGGTTCATCTGGCATTGACTCCGCTGTCGGCACGCTCGTGCACAAATCCGTTGAGATTGCACCAAAGGGCACAGCGGACGAACTGAAAGCCACGATTGACGAACGCTGGGCGGAACTGGGCTTCGAATCGCCGTGGTTGGCGCAACGCTGGCGAAACCTCACTGAACTCATGGTCGAAGGGCTGGTCGACTTTATTCGCACGGCCGAACGTGACGGGTTCGAACCCGTTGCGAACGAGGGATACATCAACGTTCCGTTTACGGACCCCGATGACCCGTCACTGCGCGCAGTGGTCAGCGGTTCGATTGACCGCGTCGAGATCAAGGATGATTCGGCCCGCATCATCGACATCAAGACGGGCAAGCATGTGGAAAGTGCCGACAACCACCTGCAACTCACCGCCTACCAGTGGGCACTCAGCAACAACGCCGTCACCGAATTGCCGGAGGGAACGACATCCGCCGGGGCCGCTCTGCTCTACCCGCGCATCAAACCGAACGACGGTCCGTTGTTCACATTCAAGTTTCAGAGCACCCTCACGGATGAACAGATCGCGGAATTTGAAAGAATTCTCATCACCGTCGCCCATGTCATGAACTCGACGGAATTCCAGGGGCCGGCTGACGCGACGCGGATCGGCCGAGAAATCAACTTCGACGGCCAGTGGGTCCGAATTGCAGAGGTGGGCAGCGATGAGTGACCCGATAAACCCCGCGATGCTCAAGGAACTGCTTGGGCTCGAATACGCACCGACACCCGAACAATGCGATGTCATCGACATGTCACGCGAAGGGGTCCATCTCGTCCTCGCGGGAGCCGGTTCGGGAAAGACCGAGACGATGTCGATGCGAGCCCTGTGGCTGATTGCAACCCAGGGTGTGCGGCCCGACCAGGTTCTTGGGCTGACCTTCACACGCAAAGCCGCCCGGCAACTCTCCGAGCGATTCCGTCGCTACATCTCCCTCATGATCCAGCGGCGTGAGCACTTCTCCGCGGCGGGAATAAACCTCAGTCACCTCGGTGACGACCCCCACGGCTTCTCTGTTCCGACAGTGTCCACGTATAACTCGTTTGCTGCTCAAATTTTCAGTGACAACGCCGCACGCATCGGGTGGGATTCCGATACTCCGGTCATCACCGAAGCGACCGCCTACGGAATAGCGCGTGATGTCGTGATGAACACGCAGGGCCTAGATCTGGCGTCGATCGATGCGTCGATTGATGCAATCGTGGCCGCCGTCATCCGGCTGTCGAGCGAACTCGCCGAATTTGAAATCGAGGACACAACACCCATCGTTCATCTTGCACAGGCTTTTGCGGCAATGGCAGATTTCCCCCACGAACTAGCCGGTTCGCTCGACATTAAAGACAAATTGGCCAAGGTGGCCGCGCTAGAACAACTGATCCCGGTCGCCCTGGAATACACCACGGCCAAGCGTTCGCGCGGCGTCGAATTTGCTGACCAGGTTACGTTCGCCAGGAACATCATTGACCAATTTGACGATGTGCGCAACGACTACCGCTCGCGTTATGGGGTTGTCATTCTCGACGAATACCAGGACACGTCGTATGCCCAGACGAAACTCTTTGCTGAACTGTTTGGCGCGGAACGAATCACCGCCGTCGGTGACCCCAACCAATCGATTTACGGCTGGCGCGGAGCGAGCCCGGCGAACGTCGCATCGTTTTATTCTGACTTCGGGCTGCCCATCTTGAAACCACAACAACTCGTCACGACGTGGCGAAATGGGACGAAGATTCTCGCCGCGGCGAACACTGTCCTCGCCAACAGAACCCAACCCCTGCCGCTGGATGTTCCCGCGCTCAAGGCCGCGCCCACCGCAACAACGTTCCCGATCGACGCAACCTTTGCCCCGACGATTGCCGATGAAGCTGAGCGGGTCGCTGAATGGTTTACCGCCCGAGTGACAGAGCTGATCGAGGATTCGAAGACGGGTGAGAAAAAACTTCCGACGATGGCAATGCTTATCGAAAAACGGACACACCTAAAGCCCTTCCTCGCGGCGTTCGACGCAGCCGGTGTGAAGTATCACGTTTTGGGAGTGGCCGGCATTCTCAGTAATCCGTTTACGGCCGACCTGTATTGCGCACTCTCCGTTATCGCGGACCCCTCCGCCGGGGCGCGATTGATCCGGCTGCTTGGCGGAACTCGCTGGCGTGTGTCGGTCGACGACCTCTGGTCGTTGCACGGTCACGCTCGAAACCTCAGTCGCAATTACACGAACGCCGAACAGCGCAGCCGACTGGGCAAATCGCTCGCTCCGGACGAAGCAGATTCCCTCGTTGATGCGCTCGACGATCTCCGGTTCACTCCGCGCGACCGGGTCGAGATGGACGAAGGGCGCGGAGTGAGTCGAGTTCGTTTCAGTGACGACGGGTGGGAACGGCTTCGCCGAGCAGCCGAATTCTTTGCCGAATTGCGCAGTCACGTCGATCTGTCTATTCCCGACATGGTCAGCGTCACCGCCGCGCGTCTCGGCCTTGACATAGAGGCGCGCGCGGTTCTCACGCAGAACCCGTCCGCCCACCGCGAAGCGTTCAACGGACTCGTCCAGTCGTACCTTGGAATTTCGCAGTCGCATTCGCTGCGGGGGTTCGTCGACTGGGTTTCAGCGGTCGAGCGCAAAGAGAAAAACTCTCCGCGCACCGAAGAGCCCGAACCCGGCACCGTGCAAATCCTGACGGTTCACACCGCGAAGGGGCTGGAATGGGACGTCGTCGCTCTGCCGATGTGGACGCGCGATGCCGAACCGAAAACTTCATCGGAATTCCGCGGCGACCTCTCGGCCAAAGCGAACGAACTCGGCTGGCTCAATCTGGGTGCTCTGCCCCGAGAGTTCCGCAAGGACAAGAGATTCCTGCCCGAATTTGAATGGAGAGGGAAAAAGACTCTCGACGAACTCAAAAGGGAATTTTCCGGAAAATACAACAAGAGTGAGCAGACGGACGGCTATTCGGCACGACTGAAAAAAGAGATTTATCTTCCCGAAGAACGGCGACTCATGTACGTCGCCGTGACTCGCGCGCGGCACCGCCTACACATCTCCGGATCGTGGTGGGTCAATCCACCCACCGTCCACCAGCTCATTGTGACCAAAACGGTGTCCAAGCCGTCGCGGCAAACGAATCAGATTCCCAGCGAGTACTTCGAAGAGTTGTGCCTGGCGGTGGATGAAAACGGTGCACCGCTGATTGATCGCGCAACGGTGGTCAATGAATTCCCTGCGGAGAACCCGAGCAAGGAAAAGGGAACGGTGACGTGGCCCCGCGACCCTCTCGGAACAGCGGCCAATCGCGCACGGTACGAAACCGCCGCCGAACTGGTGCGTTCCGCGTCGGGCACGCTCGACGACTCGTGGGCGGAATCGATTGAACATCTCACCGCAGAGCGAGAAAACCAAACGGCGGAGGTTCCCGTGCGTATTCCGGCGTCACGATATGCCGAATGGGCGATGGATGTCTCGAAGGTCAAAGAGGGAAACCGCCGGCCCGTTCCTTCGCGGCCCTACCGTGCTGCGCGAATCGGGACCGAAATGCACTTGTGGATTGAGCAAGGCATATACGACGAAGGTCCGCTTGAGTTCAACGACAACGACTCCATCGACGACGGTGTCGACATCGACGAACTCAAAGCCACGTTCATCGCGTCACGGTGGAACGGGATGAAGCCGGAACACCGTGAAATCGAGATTCTGTTGCCGCAGGGTCAGCACATTGTCGTGTGCAAGATTGACGCGGTGTTCACGATTGATGGCCGGTGGACGGTTGTGGATTGGAAGACGGGTGCGAAACCCTCGACCGACGACGAGAAAGATGTCAAGGCGATGCAACTTGTGTTGTACCGCCGCGCCTTCGCCGCGTGGAAGGGCATCCCGGTTACCGACGTTGATGCGGTGTTGTATTACGTCAAACACGACTGGGAATGGCTAATCGAGACCGATCGACTCGACCGCCTCGACGCATTGCCCATCATCGACTAATCCGAGTCAGAGAATCTCGTCCTCGCGCGAACCGTCCGGGTTGTCGGACTTTGCTTCCGCCTCGTCCGTGAAAAATGCTTCCACCAGGGTCGAATCAACAATGACCGAATCTACCTCGTGGGGCACGGTCACCCCGACCTCGGAGTGCTCGAGATCAACAGACGGCCTTTCACCGAACGAATGCGCGGGGGCCACACGGGTCGGAGCATCGTCAACGAACGCGTCGGCGGGGGAGGCAGACGAATGTGCCGGCACATCGACCAGCAGGTTGACGGGCTTGGCCTTCGACGCCCCGAGGGAGGTAGTGGGGTTGTCCGCGACTGAGACGAGGAGACTGTTGAGCATCGATACGGCATCGGCGATCGCTTTTTCGTCGCCGGCGTCGACGCAATGAACGAGCCACCGCGCGATGCTCAATTCGGACAGGAACCGAGCACGCTGCCCAACGCGGCCATCGTTGTTCGAGCGATGGGCGATGTAGTCGGCGACAAAGCCGGCCGAAACTTCGGGCGCAAGCGGCCCGACGACGGTCGACAGGTCAACCGCGGGGTCCCCGACGCACGCATCGGCCCAGTTGATGATGCTGACGACACTTTCGCCGTCGGTCAGGATCGAGTCAAATTCGAGGTTTCCGTGCGTGATTGTTGGGACAAACTGCCAGAGTTCCTTGTCCTCGATTGCGGCGTCCCAACGGTCGAGCAAGCCACTGGGCACCTGCGTGGTTTGGTGTGCGCGGTCGATGGCCCCGGCAGCTTCGCGCACCGAGTCCAACGCGGTCTTGGTCGGAACGGCATCACGCTTGACGATCGTCGTTGGCAGGGAGTGCAGCGACGAGAGCGCCAACGCCAGCGAGGGGAGCAGAGGGCGAACGTCGCGAAGCTGAGAGAGTGGCTGGCCTTGCGCTTCTTCGGTGACAACGATTCGGCGCTTGTTGAGCACTCCCGCCCCGAGGGTGTGCGGCACGTTAAAACCAAGGCGTTCCCGAACCCCGGCACTGAGGAACTGCCCCACGCGGTGCTCTCTGTCTTGAGTTTGCGCTGTTTCAGCGTTGAGGGGCGATGTGATGGAAACGACGGCACCCTCGGATGTGCGGCACGTCACTCGATCAAGGTCCGCGGTCGACGTATCGCGGTACCCCTCGATCTGCAGACCCGGGATTTCGGCAACGGCCCACGCCGTTAGCATGATGGGAGACATCGCCATACCGTTACTGTATGGCGAAGCGCCGAGGGGTCGGCGTTGCCACGCGAGAGGAGGGCCATGAGCGCGCTCATCGATGCCCTCGACGAAAATCAACAGCGCGTCGCACTCTCCCTCATCGGTCCGATGCGCGTTCTCGCCGGTGCTGGGTCGGGAAAGACACGTGCCATCACTCACCGGATCGCGTTTGGTGTCGAAACCGGTGTTTACGCTCCCGAAAAAGTGCTCGCGCTGTCCTTCACGACGAAGGCGGCGGGGGAAATGCGCGCCCGACTCGCCGCCCTCAATGTTGAGTCCGTCGCCTGTCGCACCTTTCACTCCGCGGCGATGCGGCAGTTGATGTACTTCTGGCCGGATGTTGTCGGCGGCGATTTCCCTAAGGTGCGATCGGGCAAGGCGGCGCTGCTGACACAAGCGGCCGAGCAATTGAAACTGTCGTCGGCGACGGATGTGTTGCGATCAATCGCGGCCGAAATTGAGTGGCGCAAAGTTCGATTGCTGACGCCCGATCAATACGCCACCGCGCTGGAGAACCGACCTCTACCGTCGTCCCTCAACCACGACAAGGCGATGGCCCTCATCGAACGCTACGAAAAACTTAAGGACGAACGCCGCGAACTCGACTTCGAAGACGTCCTCATCACCACCCTGGGATTATTGGAATCGGAGGCGTGGGTTCGCGAACGGATACACGAAGAGTTTCGATTCTTTGTTGTGGACGAATTCCAGGACGTTTCGCCGGTACAACGGGCACTCCTCGACGCGTGGCGCGGAAACCGGTCGGATGTTTGTGTCGTGGGGGATCCCAACCAGACGATTTATTCATTCGCGGGCGCAACGAGCGAACACCTGTTGCGGTTTGGAGAGGATTTCCCCAACGCCATCACGGTGAACCTCGACCGCAACTATCGGTCAACGCCAGAAATTGTGCGCGTCGCCAACGCGATTGTTCCGGATTCGCCTCTCAAACTCGTTTCGACGGTCTCCAGCGGTCCGGAACCTCAACTGCGATCCGCGCCGACAGATGTGGACGAAGCACGTTCGATCGCGGCGGCAATTCTGGCGGACATCGCGGCGGGGACCCGGCCAGAAAACATTGCCATTTTGTACCGCATTAATTCGCAGTCCATCGGTCTTGAATCGGCACTGGGAGCGGCGGGAGTGCCGTTCCGCGTTCGGGGCTCTCGGTTTTTCGAAGAACAAGCCGTTCGCGAAACGATGCTGATTTTGCGGGGTACCGCCGCGTCAAATCCGACGATGTCCGCACGAGACGCCCTGGTCATGATTCTTCGTGAGCACTTCAACTGGATGAGCAAACCGCCCGCCAATCCGATTGAGCGACATTCGTGGAATGTCCTCTCCGCGGTTCAGTCGTTGGCCGAGGCGCTCCCCGATTCGGCAACGGTTGCTGACCTCTTGGCCGACCTGACGCACCGCGCCGAGGCGGACGTCGAGCCGACCGTCAACGCCGTCACGCTGTCGACGATTCACGCCGCCAAAGGTCTGGAGTGGGACACCGTCTACATCACGGGCGTCAGCGAAGGACTGCTCCCGCTGTCATTCGCGACCGACGACGCGGCGATCGCCGAGGAACGTCGTTTGCTCTACGTGGCCATTACGCGGGCGCGTCGTGAGCTGACACTATCGTGGGCTGATCGCGGGGCGAATCAGTCGAGTGTTCGTGCTCGGAGCCGATTCATTCCGGCAACTCTGGCAGCGACTGACACCCGCATCGCGGGTGCACCGCGTGCGGGTGGATGACCCGACCGAACGTCTCGCCGTCGATTCGGGTCGAATAGCCACTGCCCGCGACCAACACCGAAAGCACCTCTGACGCGGCGTGCGCGATGAGTGCCTGCGACGGATGCGCTACGCGCGACCATACCTGCGGTGCGATGGCACTCCACGCCGGATCGGCATCAATCCGTTCCAGCTCTCCGCACGCAACACACGCCGATTGGCCGGGGCGAACCAACGGGCCGACAATGGCCGACGACTCGGTGAAGATGACCGTCAGATGGTCGATATCGCCGCCGAGCCACGGCTGCACCTCCATCGGAGAAACCACGAAGTCGCTCACCAGGACGACGGTGTCCACCGTGATCGGGTCGATGTCCGCCGAGTGTCGTGCGAGTGTCATCGCAGAAAACGCGGGAGCGCACAATTCAGCGATTGCCCGTGCCGATTCCGGGCGGCCGATGACGGCAACGCGAGGGAGCGGGACCCGTCGCCGGGGAACGACAATCTCTGCAACCTGCGCGCGCAGTTCTGCGCTGCGCTCTGAGCCCAGCAGCGCAGTGAGTCGATGAGTCGACGTTCCTTTGACCAGATCACTCAACGCCCGTGCGGTGATGGCATCGACGTTGTCAAATCGGACTCGAAGCG
>Ga0214921_10010571_pt1 | contig 11383 bp, 2 predicted proteins | sample LL1505_MetaG_FD_177992 | JGI IMG/M metagenome (GOLD analysis project Ga0214921, IMG submission 177992) | Freshwater microbial communities from Lake Lanier, Atlanta, Georgia, United States - LL-1505 | ecosystem: Environmental > Aquatic > Freshwater > Lake | place: USA: Georgia | collected 2015-05-28
GTGATTATTATGAAAATCATGATTTTGATATAAATGATACATTAGATTCTAATAGATACTATCCACCAACACCTAAATTATATAATAATCAAATATTAGTATGTGATTATTTGATGACTTATATATATGGACCTGTTTTAAGTAAGAAACAAACTAAAACTGCAGGTTGTATTTTAGTTGCTCCAACTGGTGAAGGTAAAACACATATTATGATGGGATTATTTAATAAGATAGGTGGTAAAATGTTAATAGTTGTACCAAATGAAGTAATTTTAGAACAAACTGTTAATGTAGCTGAAACTGCATATGGGACTGATGAAGAAATAAAACAAATGAATATAGATTCTGAAATTATTTTTAGAAAACCTAAAGTAACTACATATTATGGAAAAAATAAAGATTTATCTGGTGATATAATTGTAGCTATAGTTAATTCAATGATTGTTCAAGATGCTAATTTCTTTGATCAATTTACTTTTGTATCATTCGATGAAGCACCAAATTATTGTTCTGATAGTTTTAGTAAGATATTTTGGATAGGACAATGTAAATGTACTATGGCTGTAACAGCTACACCTTTTGATAGAGTAGATGGATTTGATAAAATGTTAAATTACCATATAGGACCTTATGTGTTTGTGCAAGAGATACCAGGATTTATAGCATCTAATGATAATTTTAAGTTTGAATTTAATATAATACCTTATGTTGGTCCATCTGAGTATACAAAGAATGAATTAATGTCTAATGGTGGAATATTTTGTTCTAAAATAATTACTAATTTATGCAAAGATCCGTATAGACTTTCTCTAATCATTAATAGAATACAAACATATTATAAACAAAATAGACATGTATATGTTTTTTGTGATAGAAGAATATATTGTCATATAATAGCTAAAATATTATCTATTTTAGAAACAAATATTAATATGTGTAAAGATGAACAAATAGAAAGTGAAAATAATAATTATTCATATATAGTTATGGGTGGAGTAAGTAAAGATAAGTTAAAGGAAGCTTATGATGCTGAATGTGATGCTAGTGTAGTAATAACTACATATGATTATTTAAAAGTAGGTGTAAGTATTCCTAGAATGGATACAATGATATTAACTTCACCTAGAAGATCAGGTTTAACACAAATTATAGGTAGAATATCAAGAAGAGGAGGTGATGTAAGTAAAGTAAGAATAGTAGATGATATTTATGATGTTAAAACTATATTTAGAGGACAATTAGTTGATAGACTTGCAGCTTATAAATTAAGAAATGGAAAGATTAAGAAATATAATAAGATTAAATATACTGCATTTGAAGGTGAGTTAGTTGATTTATGTGTAAAATTTATTAATGAACTATCAGTTAATGGATTATTGTTTGATAATCAAGTTGTAGAAGAAAAAGAAGTTATAGAAGAGAAAGAAGAAGTTATTAAATCTAATAATAAAATAAATGATATAGAAACTATTGATAAAGAAGAAATTACTCCTAAACAAGAAGTTAATAATATGTTAGGATTACTTAAACTTAATGTTAAATTAATGTTAATGGTTATAGATGAATTAAAAATTACAGAAGTTAATAGAAATAATACAAAATTTGATGTGACTAAATTAAGCCCTAATCTTAAAAAAGAAGTTATTAAATATGCTAAGTTAGTTGTAGATGAACAAGGTAATATAATAAGTAATAAAGAAGAAAAAATTATAGATGTATTAGGTAGAGATACATCTAATCTTGCAATAAGTTATTCCGAAGATAATTTAGAACAAAACAAAAATATAAATACTATTTTAAGTAGTACAACTTATACAGCAAATGATATAGTAACTACAAAGAAAAAAGAAATAGTTAAACCTGTTAAGAAAACTAATATATCTATAGAGCAAAAAATAAAAGATTTTAAATTATGATTTTTTTACTCTAGGTTTATATGTTCTTTTAGGTTTAATTGTTTCAGGTATATTTTTTGCTATTTCACTTGTTACACTAGTTGCTAATTTATCTACTTCATCATTACCTTCCCATAAGAAATATAAATCACTATCTTTTTTGTTTGGTGCTATTTTATGACTTTCAACATGAGATAAAGTTATATTAAGATTTCTTTTTTTAACTTCATTTTTGAGATCGATCATTCTATATATTAAATCTTGATTTGCTTTTGAATTTATAGTTTCTTCTTTCATCCATTTATCGAGCCATAAATTATATGTATTCACTGTATATGAACTATCACTAATAATTATTATATTAGTAATAATATTATTATCTATAATATATTGTATACTATTAAGTACTCCTAACATTTCACCTCTATTATTAGATGGTTTATATTCTTGTGTTTTAATTACTTCACCTTTTTCTATATATCCAGCATTTACACCATGTTTAATAATAAACGAATAAGATGCTATAGCATTTTCTTTACCATTATTAGATGCTGCACCATCAGTGAATATAACTGTATTATTAGGTAAACATATTTTAGTATTAGTTGGTATCCATATTTTTATATTATTGATTTCTTTCTTTTCTGGTTCTTTTTCTATCACTTCTATAAAGTTAATATCTTCAGATGATTCCGCGAAAGGATCATCATGATTTTGTTGTACTATTGTTGTATCAGATATAATATCTTTAATTATATTTTCTTTGAGTTCTTTAAACTCTGGTTCTTCTATTATTTTATCACCCCAAATTATAAGATCGCCTAAATCATTATCTCTAATAAAATCATTAACTAACCTAAATGAATCACAATTAATAAATAATTCACAGTTTTGTATATTAATATTAGCCATAGGACTTGGATGTCTCCATGTTACATAAGTTGATTTTTTAATTAATGGTATTACTTCTTTAGCATTATTTCCCCATAATACAAATATAACTTTATTATCTAAATTATCTATAGTTTCAACTAAAAAGTCAGTATATGGTTTCCATATATCAGTATGTGTATTTGATTTACCATTAACTGTAGTTAGAGTTCTATTTAGTAATAAAATACCTTGTTTAACCCAATGTTCTAAACATCCTGTTGTTAATACTTGTTCTGGATAAGTTCTAGTTATTGCTGAATTAATGTTTCTAAGTGATCCAGATATAACTTTATTTGCAGTACTAAAAGATAATCCACATGCTTCTTTAATATTAGGATATGGATCTTGACCTATTATTACTACTCTAAGATCTTTTGGATCAAAGAAATTAAATGCTCTCATTATATTACTATAACTAGGACATATATCTTCTTCTGGTATATTTAGGGCTCTAATTTGATTGAGTGAATTTGTAAATTTATTAACATTTTCTTTTGAGAATAATATATTTCTCCATCCAGTATGCATATTATCACGAATATCAATGATATGTTGCTTATGCATATTGTATTTATATTAAACAATTTATTTTCAATTTTATATGATATATTAATAAAATGGCATTTGTTCCTTTAGCAATAAAAGCATCTCCAGAAATAGCTGCAGTTGGAACTACGTTAGCAACAAGTTTAGCACCTAAAGCAATAAAATTTGGAAATGATGTTAAAAGTAATCTAAAAAATGTATATAATACTACTTCTTCATCTATTAAAAGTCATCCTGTAACAAAAGATACTATTAGTACGTTAAAACAAACTGGTAAAGATACACATCAAGCTGTAGCTACTGGTGTAGTTACAGGTGTTTCAAATGCGATAATTAATGGTGTAAATAATTTAAGTAATATTGTTTTAGGTAAAAAAAATATTTCAGGAGGTAATCATGTTTATTCTTCTAATTTTTTATACAAAAATAATATTTCTAACAATTCTAAAAAGATGATGAACGGTGGTAGAGTACTTGATGAATTAATGAGAGGTGAAAATGTACCTCATAATTTACTTGTTGTTTTATTAACTCTTTTAGTTTTGTGGGTTGTTTATAAACTAGTAGTTAATTGGTCATCTAGTTCTAGTTCTGGTTCTAGTTCTGGTTCTAAGATGTCAAATTCTATTAACTGGGCTAATGGAAAAAGGTTTATTAGAGGTTAAAATTATATTATAAATTAATGTTAATAATTATGATAGGATTACATATTTTTTTTTGTTTTTTTTAAATTCTCAAAAATCGGATTATAAATTTATTTTGGTTATAAAAAACCAGTTTTCTGCTGGTATCATCAAGTGAATAAAATTTTATGCCACTTTTACCTCAAGATACAAAAACTCCTGATGATAATACTACTAGAACTAGAACTAAAACTCGAGATAGAGTAACTCCTGGTGTCGATAATAATAGAACTAAAGATAAACCACCAAATGCGATTTTAACTAAAAAGAGTATCAAACCAACTAAACAATTAACAAAACCACCTGAAGATCCTAATGTTATCAGAGAACAAAAACATAATGAAGAAATTAAAAGAGTAATAGAAGGATTTTATGATTTTATGAATAAACCATATAAAGATATAACCGAAGAAATGAATAAACATGCAAGAAGAATTAATGAATTATTAATCAACAATGGGATATTAGATAATACAATTTTAGATAATATAGATATAAGTAAATATGTTTATTTAAAAAGTTATTGTTCAATACAATTAGCTTTGGAATATTTGAAATATTATATCCATGATAAATTTCAAGAACTAAAAAAAGATAAAATTGGTACAGAAAAAGATAATGTTAAATTGAATATTTTATTCAATTGTGGTGAAGATGTAACTTCCCATGAAAACCATAAGACAGTATTCAACATGTGTACTCTACCTGTAAGTGAAAATGAAATTGAAATAAGAAAATCGCTATATAGCGATTTAATTAATGGATTAGATCATCTAAAAAAAATAGACAAAAATAATCAAATAAAATTAAGTACTACTGATAATATTGGTAATAAATATTTAGATAACGATGAATATCTTATATTAATTATAACAGATGATTATAGTAAAATAAGTAATAATTTTAAAAATAGTAAAAATGTATTATGTATTAAATTTTTTACTTTTAATTCACCAGTTGAATCTTTAGTTCCAAGATTTGATTTTAATCCATTATATAAGAATAAATTACAATTTAATATCAGATTTTTCAAAGAATATGTAGAAAAAGTATATTCATATATTATGAGAAAATTAGGTTCAAGTCCAATGAATAAGTTATTGGTACTTTTTGACAAAAATACTTTTAAACTAGATGATTATATTAATAATAAAGTAGAAAGATGTATTAAAAGAATAAATTATATAAAATATTATGATATAGTTAATGATAATCTAGATTATAAAGATTTAGATGAAGAGAGTATGAGTAATTTACAATTACAAGCTCTAGAAGAAATATCAAAGATATTAAAATCATTTTATTTTAATATATATAAACCGATACCAGGAAAAAATACATTAACTTATATAGTTAGAGATTCATTTCCTACAGCAGATGATCCTATTAATTATATACAACTACAAAATAATAGAGAAAGATATAAAATTTCTAAATATATAAGGCTTAATACATATGATGTTCTTTTATGTAACTTTTTTGTATATAATACTACATCAGAGACATCTGAATTTTATTTACCATGGTATTTAGGACAAAAAAAGAATGTAAAAATAGATAAAACATTAACTAATGAACAAAAAGAAAAACTTAACAAAATAATGTTAAAAAAATCAGATATGATTGAGATAATTAAAGCTGTAAAAGTATTAGTTGATACATGGGAAGAAAATAATAAGTTATCCGATTATTATAATAAAGTAGTAGAAAAAGAAATAAAAGAAATCAAAGAAAGTACAGAAGAAGTAAAACCTGAAGGTGTTGAAATAGTTATTAATAAACCTGTAGAATCATTAAAAGGTTCAATAACTTGGGCTGAATCACCAATGAATACAGAAATCACTTCAGAAATTAAAACAGAACCAATTGAAGAAGCTAAAGAATCTCTTGTGGAATTTGATGAAGATAGATTTAATGCAGATTCTGAGAGATATAAGAAAAAACAAATAAATATATTAAAATTTCGTAAAAAATTAGATATAATCAATGATGAAACATTATTTAATGAATATGTTGAGTATACTAAGAAAAGACAAGAAAGATATACAGACAGAGAAACTGATGAAGAGAAAAGAAATATTGCTAGAAATATTTCAGAACATGAAAATATAAGAAAACGTTTAACATTAGATGATTATCTAGAAATTAATAATAAAAAATTACTTAAGATTAATGTAACAACTAAGAAATTTAATATAGAAACTTGGACTAAACATGTAGATTATTGTTTTAAATATTTAGAAATATCTACAGATGGTAAATATGTTTTTCCTAACAAAAAAAATAGTATTTTACCTGATATGTTTAAATTTAATGATCTAAAAAAATCTATCGAAGATATCATTAATAATGAAGATAGAACTGAAGATAATCCAGTTGATCTAACAAAAGAAAAAATAGATGAAGAAAATAATGTACTTAAATCACAACTTTTAACTTATATAATTAGTTATGTAAATGTTAAATGGATTAATCTTAAAAAACAAAATCCCGATTTATATATTTTAGATAATAAAAGTGTTAATAAGTCATCTAAGATAGTAACTAATACACAATTAGTTACACAATCAGCTGTGGTGAATGATGAAGTAGTAAATGTCGAACAAGAAAATTATGATAATGATGAATTAGAAAATAACGCAACTGAAAATATTACAAATGATGTTGAAACAGAGACTCCATCAGGTGGTAGTAATAGTACTTATGCTAATTCCGTTATTAATGTGGATGAATATAATCATAATAGTTTATTTAATGATAAATTATATGATAATTATTCATCTGTTATTTTTGGTAGAAATGATGACGATAAACCTGAAGGTGCTGATAAACCTGAAGATAATACTCAACAACCACTAAGTAATGAGAATTTAGAATTAGCTAAAAAAGAAGAAGAAATAGTTAAAGAAATTAATGATGAAGGTTTAGAAAAAACTACTGATAATAAAATTTCATTAAAAGTAATACCTTCAAACGGTAAATCAGTAATTTTCAAAGATTCAAAGGATTATTATATTAATTTATTACCTAAAGTAAATAATAAGTATGATAAGGTAAATATTAGATATTCTCGTGGTTTATCAGAAGAAGAATCTAATCTTTTGAAAACTTTAGATAGATCAGATCCTAAATTTAAGGAAATTATTCAAAAAGCTAAAAAATCATCAAACGTTAGTAAAATTGATAAAATATATACTAAATTATTTGATAACTTATATCTAAATGCTCTAAATGATTGTTTAGGACATGATGCATTAGATGTAAAATCTATACAAAAGGTAGATAAAAGTAATAAATTAAAGAAATATAAGGAAGAAATGATCTTAAAAAAGAAAGAAGAACCAGATTTGACAGATACTTTAATGGAACCTCAAACGTTACCACAAACTCAAATGTTACAACAAACTGGTAAAAGTATACCTGTATCTGAAAGAAAAAGTACAAGAAGTACTGTACATCAAATTAGAAAACTTAAAGGTGGAACTGTAGATGAATTAACTCAAGATAAACCAAATAGTCAAGAGACACAAGATGTTACACAAAGTGTAGAATCAAAAGATGAAGTTCCAAAAGGTGAAGATGCTATAGAAAAACCAAAAGATAATGTAGATAATACTAAAAAAATATTCAAAGTACTGGCATCAATGACTGATATTAAAATAGATACCTTTAGTATTAAATCATATATAGAATATATTATTAAAAACTTTAACTATATTATTAGTTTACTTTCTGAAAATTCTACTATATCTTTATCTATTAAGATGGAAGAATACGTTAAAAATAATGAAAAGTTTGCATATATAAAGTTTTACAATCATAAATTACAAATGATTAATCTTAAAGAAATAACTAAAGAATATAGTAATTCTGATAATTTATGTTATAATATAGAAAAAAATATTAGTAGAATAATTAATAAATGTTTCGTTGATTTACAAGATAAGTTTGTTGATAGAATTAAAATATTAAAAAACATAACAGTTGTGGATATACAACCAGATACAGAATTTTTTGTTAAACCTTCAGATAGAGAACCAAAACATAATATTGAATCTAATTTTTTGTTTATTAACTTTTTAGTTAACAAAGACAATAATTATCAATTAATAAAACAATACAAACCATTTAAGAAAGATAATGTAAAATTAAAAGAAATATTAGAAAAGAAGATTAAACAAGCTGATGAAGCAAAAAAATCTTCTATTAATAAACCTAAACCTAAGATAGTTAAAGAAGAACAATCACCAGATACACCATCTGAAAGTACATCGATTAAAACATCAGAAATATTATTAGAAGAAATTGATGATGTATCATTATCTAATCCCACTCCACCAAAGAATATACCAAATTTTGATATGGAAAAATATAAAATCTATATTGATATAATTTTCGAAGATTTGAAAAATGAAATGAATAAAGAATCTATAGAAGATGAAAAAATCAATTATTATATATTTGCTGAAGCAATTAAGAATAATGTAAAAAATACATCTATTGTATATGTTCCTAGATTATTTGATGAGAAGATGGTCAAAAAATGGATACAAAGTAATAACTTAAACTTATATAATAGTAATAGAATAATTAAGTTTGCTTATAACTATGTTAGATATAAGTGGGTTAATTTATTTATTAATGTTTCACCAAAAGATGATGTAGATTTACTCATTAATTTCTTTAATGAAAGTCTAATATTTAATGAATCTACAGATAATATTTATGAAAAACTACCAATTAATAATGTTTGTATGACAAAAAAATTAGATGATATCAAAAAATTTAACTATGAAGAATTCAAATCAGGTGAATACTTAAAATCAAAAAATATATTATTAACTATTGAACCTGGATTTCATAATACATTATATACAAATGAGAAAAAAATAACAGTCAATTTATTACCACTAACTGATTATTCAAAAGTTGAACAATCTACAAATATTATAAGACGTATTAATAATGTAGATACTAAATATCATATACCACCATCAAATATTTTATGGGAAAAATATGAAGATAATATTAGATCAATTTTTAGTTATATGCAAAATTTAATGCTAAAATCAGATTCAGTTATTATAGAATTTAAAACAAAATATAGATCATCTAATAGTGATGATAGTAAATCAAATAAAAATTTACCTTATTTATTTAATTATAAAAGATTATTAGATCGAGTTACTTTAATAGAAAAAGATAGTAAAGATGATAAGCAATTAATTAAAGATATTACAAATCATTGTATAAGAATAATAAATAGACAATTCAATATTACACAAAATAAATATCCTGATCAAGTTTTAATAATCAATGATGAAGATGATGAATCAGATGATGAAAGCGAAATAGGTGATACAGTTGGTATTGATGAAGATGAAGATGAAAAGCAAAAAATAGATGAAGAAGAACGTAGATTACAAAAGATCAAACGAGTAATATTAAATAAATCTGAATATACAGCAAATCCTATTTCTAGTTATTATTCTATGATGATTAAAGATAATAAAACTATTAATATGAATTTACAACCATCTATTCATAATTTTTATGTTTTATTCAGAGAAACAGATTTTAAAGGATTAAGAGTTATCAAGTTAGATATAATAGTAGCTAAACATAAATATATGTTATTATCAATTAATGATAATAAATTTATTAGTAAAAGAGAAAAATATGTTTTATCTTATATGAAAAATATAATTGTTCCATTTTTCAAATTTATGGATAAGTTATTAGATAATGATGATAAAAATAAGTTAGTTTTTAAACGAGTTACTAAAGTATGGAATTATGATCTTAAGAAAAATATAGATAATATTACAGGACTACTTTTTAGTGATGTAAATAAAGAATTAACTGATATTGAAGAACAAAATAAACAATTAACTGAACAATTAGAAAATGAATTAAGTAACAATAATGATAAAATCAAAAAGAATACACCATTAATTGTAGACTTTGAAGAGTTAGTATTAATTATGACAGATTATTATAGTTATAATGAACTAGATATATTGAATGAATTATTATTAGAAAGACAAAAAGATAAAATATGTAAACAAGTAGAAATTATTAAGAGATTTATACATAGTTTATGGAATTGGATAACTATACAACACGATAAAAAGGTAATAAAAGATGATGTCAAAGAAAGCACTAGATTTAGATTTGTTGATAATTTAGATGATGAAATTATAGAAGAAAATGAAATAAAAGTATATACATTAAATGATGTAGATAATTATCTTATATTAGATTCATCTATGTTAATTTATAACATTTATCCACAATTAATTAATAAAGCATCTCAAATTAATGTAATATTCTCTAAGAAAATTGATAATAATACATGGAAACTTATATTTAAACATGATATTTTAGTTGATAATATACACCAATGGTTTACAAAATTAAATAATATGATGCAAGAAAATTCTTTATTAAGTTTGGTTTTTGGAGTTAAAAATAAAGTACAAAAAAATTATTTTTATAATCCAAATGATATATTAAATACAAGAGATATTAATATTTCTTATAATATAAATGATGAATTATTACTTAATGAAAGTTCAGATATAATTAATAAATTACGAGATAATATCATAAAAGTTATATATAGCGATAAAATATCACAATTAACTACAGATCAAGGAAAAGTAGGATCAAATGATTCTAATCAATTAGGTGCTTATGAAGTAAATAAGTATTTAAATAATATAACAAATTTTTATAAAATAAATCCATCATCAATCACAGGAGGAGGTATTGGAGACCGAAATACTAGAGAATTTATTCCATCGTATCAACAACAACCTTATTCTTCCTATACTCCTCATCAACCTTATTCTTCATATCCTCCTCAACAACATTCTTATAATTTATCTGAACCTTTTTATAATGAAAGATTTAGAAGTTATTCTATTCAATTAGGTAATAAAACTATACCATGGATACCCAATAAACCAATTAATGTAAATACTGGAAAAGTATATTTTGTACCTCTTACTGGTTATGTGAATGAACATGAATACGATCGTAATATTCATTTTGTAGATGATGATTTAATAAATGAATGGGAATATTCTCAACAACAACAATATTATGCTCAACAACAACCACCTTATGATCAACAACCTTATGCTCCTCAACAACCACCTTATGATCAACAACCTTATGCTCCTCAACAACCACCTTATGATCAACAACCACCACCTTATGATCAACAACCTTATGTTCCTCAACAACCACCTTATGATCAACAACCTTATGTTCCTCAACAACCACCTTATGATCAACAACCACCACCTTATAATCAACAAC
>Ga0214921_10010572_pt1 | contig 11383 bp, 9 predicted proteins | sample LL1505_MetaG_FD_177992 | JGI IMG/M metagenome (GOLD analysis project Ga0214921, IMG submission 177992) | Freshwater microbial communities from Lake Lanier, Atlanta, Georgia, United States - LL-1505 | ecosystem: Environmental > Aquatic > Freshwater > Lake | place: USA: Georgia | collected 2015-05-28
AACGCGATTTCGCGGTCTTCCTTTGTGGCCACAGAATAATGTCTAGATTCCATTTTTGCGCGAGCTTGGTATTCTTCCGTGATGCATCGATGTTCAGATGTTGCCAATTCCGTCACAAAAACCTTCACCCATTTCCATTGAATGTCGCCGGAATCAGAACAGATGAATCGCCTTCCTGGAAATTTGCCAATCACTCTCTGGTACGTTTCCAAAATAGTGAAATTACCGTGCGTTCGAATATTCAACGCCGGGAAATGCGGCAAAAAATCATTGCCTAGAAAAAAACACATAAAAATGTAATCATTTATTCGACCTACGTCATCTGCCGCACCCATTTCATCTAATATTGCTCTGGAAAGCGCGCGATTGTCCAAAAACATAAGCTCGTTTTCTCCAAACTGGCCATTTAGAATAGATTTTCCAAACGCGGGCGATTCTCTAAAAATGTAAATATTTTCGCAAGAAAAACAATGCAACAAAGACAACATAATAAGGTCCGAATCTAACCCATACACCGCGATTATTTCCGATGTAGACGCGTTGTCTCTTATGTGCTGAAACATTTTATGCTCGCCTTCACCGGCTTCATCTGATGCGGACACGATGACGTGCTTCGCTCCAAAATACCTACCTGAATGAATAAACGCACGACGAACTTTGGTCGACAAATTATTCATAAATTCGGTACCTGGAGTTATTGCGCTGGTGTTCCATTTAGCGACCGGGGGAACCGACACATTCGCGCCCGAAAAATCAATTGACGCCAAATATCCGGTTTTGTATCGCCGAATTCTTTGTTGGGACATTTTTGCGAATGGTGCAACTCCATCAAATGCTATGTACAAAGTATTGCTTGGCTGTATCAATCCCACGTAATATTCGATTTTTTTAATGACGGCATCAATTATCGCTTCTTCAGTGAACGTGGCGGACGGGTCGTTTTCGATTTTTCGCACACAATCGTAAATAATGGAATTACAATCCATATAGAGACTTGAAAATCGCGTGTTTTTTTCGCGATGACGTCTCCAATTACGTATAATATTAGAGTGATTCTTAATAATATACGAAAAATAGCTAGGGATTCCCATTTTGCTTTAACTATTTTACAATTAATTAGTATTTATATTAGTGTAGTAAATTATCTTTATATATTTATGCAACTTATATATACTCTTATTCCATTTACTAATATTTTTGTTTAGACTAATTAGATATGAGTGGATTAAAAAAAAAAATAGACATTATCACAAACGCCGTAAAACTGACGACCGAAGTAAATTCAACCACGGCGCAAGAAATAATTCTGCTTATGAATGAAAAATTAATAAGAATTCAAGGGATTATGCAAAGAACGCTGCAAACATTAAACAGCCATCGCACTTTAAATATCATAAGCAACAGTGATATTATCGTTTGCACTTCAACCCTCATAGATTGTTTCAAAAAATCAAATTTAATAATACAACACTTACAAGAATTAAAATCCACCAATTGTAATGCTGGTCAAATAAATCAATTTATTGATCAGTTGCAGCAAATAATAGACAAATTGTCAATTATTATGTGTGGATACGGAGCATCATCGGTGAGCGACATATTATATATTAGTTTCGGAGTCGACCCGGATGCAATTGAAATTAACACACCATTGTGGAAAGCCAAACGCGAACTAATTACGACCTATGTGAAACCGATCGGTTATAAAACATTTCATTGGAAGCAGAGCAAATACAAACCCAAACACATTTCAGACCAAGGCCACACAATTTCAGCGACGAATCCCGCGTGTGTCAACAAAATCGTAGATGATGTAATACAAATTGAATTGGCAAACCAATACGAGTGTTTCGACATCGATTTTACAGGGAAACCTACGTACATAAAAATCCACGGGATACGCGTAGTGGTTCATAGTGAAAAAACGCAAAAAACCCTCGTTATCCAAGGAATTGTAGAAGACGTGCCAATCGATTGTGTGAACAATGAATACATAAACTTTCGTATTACTGACTTAATAAATGGAGCGAACGACACATTTGCGTCTGAAACAAGATGGGGTTTCGGTGATAGCGAATCCAACCAACTAACGCCCATCGATTGTAAGTCAGTGACAGATTCTCATCACCCAGAAGTAATGAGAAGACTAATAGACGCGACCACCATTAAAGATATTCTAATTTCCGGAAATGACGATTTTTACAAAAAAACAATATCCATATTAAGCGACGTAAATTATGTAAAATGCAACAAATTGACGACAACCTTGCGAAAATTTGTGGATATGGACATTTACAACCAACTTTCGATGTTGACTAACCTCTTAATATATAATCAAGAAGACGACGTCCAATATATAACTTATTTACTTTATGACCTTATTTCGGCAAAACCACAATCCGGGTTGCTAGATTCAAACGACCAACAGTTGATATACGATAGCTTTCCCTGGAAAGTGAAATTGTATTTTAAAGAAGCGATGAAAAACACTATTAAATTCACAAAAGATATGTCGAACAAGTATGACATTAGCCGGATTTCGTTGGAACAGCAAATATACGTGATGAAGGTTCCCGAAAATGTAAGAGAAAAGGCAATGTCCAAATTAAAAGAAATCAAAGGTAAATCCGACGATTCGGGAGCGAAATCCAAACAATATTTAGAAGGTCTTATCAAAATACCATTTGGCATTTTCCGAGAAGAGACCATTTTGAAAAAAACAAAATCCATAAACGCGCTGTTCTTAGACGCAATCTCGAAACCGGGGGGTGTGGATGGGTTCATTATACCCACAAAATCCCATTATTCAGCATTGGAAATATCCCGGTTATGCGACGAATACGAAAAATGCGTGCCTGCGTCTTTAATTCGACGCATCACAAATCAAATGGACACTCTTGGCGCGAAATGCATAAATCAATTGTATTCCGCATTTATAGACGCAAAGCCTCTCGACGTCGACAAAAAAGGCGCGACTGTAAAGGCCGACAAAGTCCGAATACTAAAATCTGGTTTGCTGAATGGTGGTTCGGACTTAGTCACCAAAATGTTTGATATTGTCAAATCAAATTCGTCGTTAACTCCGTTGGCTGGAGACGCAGATTCGACGTTTCGTTCTTTGCAAGACATTCGCAGAGCAAAACAATACGCATTAGAATTGCGCGCAGATTTGAATACATTGTCTGTCGCATTAGACGATTCAATATACGGACACGAACACGCCAAAAACCAGATTCTGAAAATTATGGGACAATGGATGAATGGGGAGCAATCTGGATACTGTTTTGGATTCGAAGGGTCTCCTGGAGTCGGAAAAACGTCTCTTGCAAAACGCGGTCTCGCTAACTGCTTAAAAGATGAAATTGGCGGGTCTCGCCCATTTGCATTCATTGCGCTTGGAGGGTCCTGCAATGGTTCCACATTAGAAGGCCATTCTTACACATACGTAAATTCGACTTGGGGAAGAATCGTCGACGTGTTGATGGACTCCAAATGTATGAACCCGATTATTTACATTGACGAATTGGACAAAGTGAGCAAAACCGAACACGGCAAAGAAATCATCGGAATATTAATGCATTTGATTGACTCGACGCAAAACAGTGGATTCCAAGATAAATATTTCAGCGGAATCGACATCGATTTGTCAAAAGCCCTTTTTATATTTTCATACAACGACCCGTCTCAAATCGACAGCATATTGCTAGACCGAATCCATCGCATTAAATTCGACAATCTATCGTTGGCCGAAAAATTGGTCATTTCCAGAAAATACATATTGCCTGAAATTAATAAGAAAATGGGATTGGAAGGATGTGTTTCTTTAAGCGACACTATAATAGAATATATTGTGGAAACGTACACGCTCGAATCGGGTGTCAGAAAATTAAAAGAGGTAATGTTCGATTTGCACGGCGAAATAAACATCGAATTGCTGAGGTGCGAAAACGTCGAATTGCCAGTTGAAATAACGGCACAATTGCTCGACGCGAAATACTTGACAAAATACGACAAAATAACGTCAAAGACGATTCACGCGTCGGACCAAGTTGGTGTGATAAATGGACTGTGGGCCAATTCTCTTGGGCGCGGTGGGATTATTCCAATACAGGCCGTGTTTTTCCCGACCACAACATTTTTAGAGTTAAAATTAACTGGTATGCAAGGAGACGTTATGAAAGAGAGTATGAATGTGGCGAAAAGTATGGCGTGGAGTCTTCTCGACGACGAAACTCGGTTGAAATGTTTAGACCGGTTCGAAAAAACAAAAGAACAAGGAATACATATTCATTGTCCAGACGGCGCGACTCCAAAAGACGGACCATCAGCCGGCGCGGCGATAACAGTGGCAATATATAGTTTGTTAAGTGGTCGACCTATATTGCATAATGTGGCGATGACGGGCGAAATTAATTTGCAAGGTTGGATAACTGAAATTGGCGGATACTCGGAGGTATTCGCGCAGGGGTGAAGAAATTTTTGTATCCTCTCGAAAATCAATTGGATTTGGATAAAATCTTGGCAAAATACGGAACGTTTAAAGACATTCAATTCGCGCCCGTTTCGAGAATAGAAGACGCGTTTTCGAATTTGTTTGGATAATAAACGAATCAAACATACAAAATGTAATTGTAGTATTCGCGGACATAACGCAGTGAGTGCGATGCAGGAGTCAAGTAGTAAATTACAAAGTACGTTCGGTCCTCACTGTTACAAATGTAAAATATTATTCTGAATTTATATAATATTTTATGCAAATAACAAAACTCATTAAACGTGCTAATTCACATTCGGCTTACGATATTTCCTCTGCCGCACTGAAGAATGCCTACAACTTAGGTATCCGGCGTTCTTCACAATACGTATGGTTCGCGTCTTTATTGGTGTTTATAACAATAGTCATTGTTGCATCAAACGCGTTTAATATTCGGCGAGTGATAGAAATAAACTCGATGTTTTTGGCTTATGATATATATTCTTGTGGTGGATTACGTTGGAAGATGGACCCTTGTTACTGTTCTCCTATGAAAATTGGATTCACCCCGGTTATGCCAATCGAATTCTATCGCGATTTTAACGTCGCGATTTTCGACCGCATTCCATCGGGCGATAATAATTTAAACGCCGAACAAATAAAACAAATCTGCGACCGAAATTTGCGATGGTTAAAATCAAACGCAACCCCAGCAAAGCCAAAACCGATTGATGTGTTTTACGCATCCGACCCGGAATTCAAGACCAAGGTTTTGAGAGCGATAAAAACACCATTGCCATTTGTGATGAAGGGAGTCAGCTTAAAGTGTTTTGCCAATATGAAAATCGACAAATTAATGGAGACCGCGGGAGACAACAAAGTTTATATGAGCCCGAATTACAACGACAAGTGCCCGGACCACACTTTTGTCGAGTTGAAGGCCATATATAAAAACTACTGTTACGTCGCGAATTCCACCAATCTATTTGCAAAATATCCAGATTTATTGCCCGACGCAGATATGGATTTAATACAAGACATAATTGACGGGTATATGAAAAATGACAATAAACAGTTGTTCGTCGGAATTGAAAAAGGGTCGGGAACTGCTTTGCACGCGGCTTTCACAAATAATGTTTTCTTAATGATTCAAGGCCAGAAAAAATGGACATTTTTTAATCCAAACCAATTGGCGCTTTTATATCCACGTTTTCAAGAAAAGGGAATATATATGGCGTCTGAATCTCGTTTTCTAAACACAGAAACGGACCGCGGTGTATTTGAACGATTTCCTCTCATTCAATACGCGGAACGATATGAATGCGTTTTAGAAGAAAGGGACATTTTATATAATCCGTCGTCTTGGTTCCATTCAGTTTACAATATAACGGAAATTTCCGTCGCGTCTTCCACGCGTTGGTCCACTTATCCGACGACGATTCCAGACACACATATGTTGCGATATGGAAATTTAACAAACCCCGCTTTACGAAAGTACGTAAAAGAAATATACACAGAAACTGGAATTCTGGGAATATCACAAATTGATGAACATAAACATATGATTGGAGAAAAGGATGCAGACGCATTGCCATTTTGGGACAAACACACGAACGATTCCGCCAAATTATGTTTAAACGAAGATTGTTCAAAACATTGGCACAATTAAACTACGTGCGTTAATGAATACTTCTCGACAAATAATATATGATACGTCAATATCTTCGTGCATTTGTGATCGGGTCTTCCTTCCTTGTGTTTTTTCCGTTTTTCTTGGCCGTTTACAATTTTAATGTAAAAGATATAAATTACACATTCTCTGAATATGCGTTTGTCGCTCCATTTTCACTGGGCATTATGAATATGTCATCACTTTTCATCGCAAACACATTTGATTTGTCCAGGCAGTTAAGTATTTTTATTGTTAGTTTGATTGCGCCGATTTTAGTGATTTCATTTGTAAAAATGCACAAATTATACAATTACCAATCAGCGAGCGTTTGGTTTTCGCATATATGGAAAACGTTTTTGATGTATTTAATTGTGTGGAACGTCGTTGTTTACAATATCGACAAATACGTTTAACATTCGCCTACAATTTATCTACTGAACTAATACCTCGCGAACACTTCGTTATCTCCGTGAATATAAAGTGCCATAGAACCGACCGCTCACGCAGTAGTCGCCGCGCATCCGTTTCGTTGGAGAATGACCGTCCTCTTTGGAAAATCGCAATCGCGCAAATACAGAATGTAGGCCAAATGTATATAACGTCACAAATCATTCGCGTAATAAATGGTCGACGCATTAAACGTAAAATCAATTATGTACATTGGCTTCCGATTGGCACCGTTCATATTAATTAGTTTTTTCGGACTGTCAGCAATGTTCAATTCGGACATAAAAGGAGTCATATTCGTCGCATTGTTGCTATTAAATTGTTTTATAACAATCTCCATCGGATCTGCTCTTCCAGAAGACCCGTTTTTAAAGACAGATGGAAATCCGAATCAAATATGTGATGCTCTGGCCCTCTCCAAAAACGGACCCATTTCGAAGTTGCCCCTAAACGTAAACATTTTAACTTTCACACTTGCGTATTTAGCGTACATCATAGGAGTAAATCACGTAGAGAAAACAAATGTGCCAACGCTCGTTGTGTTCCCGTTATTTATATTGTATCAAATATACTGGTCTTACAAAAATGGGTGCAATTCCATCCGTTACTCCTTTTTTTCGATGATTCTGGGTGGGGGCTTAGGTGCATTATTTTCTTATGCTGTAGACAAAACTGGATTGGTGCAACTCCAATATTTTAATGGTATTGCAAAACAAGATGTGTGTGTTCGAGCCACAAATGCCAAATACCGATGCTCCACAAAACAAAATGTGTAACGCTCGACGCGTCTTATAATTCAAAACACCCTATATTTTTGTTAAACCACGCTTTCATTTGCAGAGCTACCCGCGAGCGATGCATATCATCGGCTATCATTCGAATGCTAGCGTGTTTATCCTCAAAAAACGGCATAAAATAATGAATAATATTGATTGTGTTTGCAACTGAATATTTTTCCGACAATTGACACACCGGCATTTCGGGATACTTTTTTCGTCGATTCACTTCGTTGTGAAATTGAAACAGCATAAATCGCAGAGCATCTTTTGTTTGTATTGCATTGAAATTAATAGAATTCAAATACGTGGTCGCGTGTTTTGCGCAATCGGGACAAGGCAAATTGGAGCAAATAGTGTAAATAATATTTAACAAGTCGGCTCGAACCTCTTGAAAATATTCAGGTTTCACCTTTTCCGCCAAAGTGTGAAACAAAAACCACGTAGGTTGGCCCCATTTCATCTGTTTAATTGGTGGTTTGTTATATTGCGCCGAAGTTTCAACTGCGACGGGTTCCCTAGATTGCGCTACGGTGGGATTTAATTCTAGTGCGGCTCGGCGATTGGCAGAATAATTGCGATATTTATTTGAAAATGTCATAGCAGGAGATTCCACATATTTAAGAGGGGATTCTGCCATTTTAGTAACTCTCTTGCTTGTTGTGAAAATCATTGTTTATACAATAATGCAAGTTTTTGTGTATCAATAATCAACATAAAATAATGGTTGTTTATATATTTACATTCGGCTAATAATAAATGTCGTCAAAAATGGAAACACTGGATCAATTAAAACAAACCGTTCGTGATTGGGTAAAATACGACAATGAGATCCGCGCGCTAAATAAAGAAATAACCACTCGCCGAAACGACAAAAAAGAAATATCGAAACGACTGATTGAAGTAATGCGTGAAAATAAGTTGGATATTTTTGACATAAAAGATGGACAAATAATGTACGTCAAAAAGAACAAGAAAAAACCGGTTACACAAAAACAGCTATTAACATTATTTACTACTTACTATAATGATTCGAAAAAGGCGGAAGAAATACACAATTATATTATGGAAAATCGAGAGGAAGTAACTGAGGAAACCATCCAACGTAAAATGAACACGGTGTAAATGAAATACTGCGTAAAATGAAATACTGGGTAAAATGAAATACTGCGTAAAATGAAATACTGCGTAAAATGAAATGCCTGGTCCGAATTACATAAGCCCATATTCGGGGATGGTGTAACGCTCGCCGCGTTTTTCCCATTTAGCGATGATGGATGGGTTTAATTTTGATTGTAATATGTCATCTGTTTTGTACACGTTTTGCGTTTTGTCAATATAATACACAATTCCCCCGATTTCTTCTGCAAACACGTCCAATTTTATGATTTCGTGTGATTCTGTGACGCCCGCGTCGTTTACCTGAGTTGCTAAACCGTGAGGAGTGCCTTTGTAGTGCGTCCCGCAAAACTCGCAATCTTCGCGGCGTTTTCGAGTGCATTGTTCTCCATTTGCTCGTCTAGCGTTGCATCGATTTGCAAGTGGCACCGCGTTTTTCACGCGCTTGCGCTTAGCGAAATCGTCTTTTTCGAAACTCAGTCGTTCGTATTCATACACAAATTCAAGCAATTCGTTTATTCTTGGAGCTTCGCCTAGTTCATATTCCACGATTTTGTTGCGAATGTCGTCCTTGAATTTGGACAGATACTGTTTAGTGAGGTCATTAATACGTTTTTCCATTTTTGTGTTTTGAATGCGTTGGTAGTGGTAGTTTACTAATAGTTCATAAACAAAAATGTTTATTTCAATTTTTGTTTATTATGTTACCGGTGAATATAAAGACCGCGTCGAAAAAAATGAATTTTCTGTTTTTCAAATAATGCGCACTTACCTATAATTTTGCGAGAACAACGTAGTGAGGTAATGGCGCACTACGTATTTGGCGTTCAAGGATTCTCTATAGAATCACCTCCCCATTCGGCTGGTCGATGTTTGGTGCCGCCGTCGTATTTCACTGCGTATCCGTTCGAAATCATCCAGTCACTTATATTGACTCTATCCGAAGTGATAACGTCCGCCAAAATCCGGCCGTATTTGTCGTAAGACACGCTTTGAAGTGTAACCGTTTTATTCATAATGTAAGCGTTTAATGCGTCACGGGCTTTGATTGCCAGCGCTTTTTCCGCCTGGTTTTTCGTTCTCATTTCCGGCGTGTCGATTCCTAATAACCGCACATTAAATCGAAATATTTTCGGGATTTCCTTACCATCTACACTGATGCGCGTCGCTATAGTTACCGTGTCTCCGTCATAGACACGAACGATTTTGCCGGAGGTTATCTCCGGCACAAATGGGTGCAGGTTGTCGTACGTGGCATTTTCCATTTCGACGTCAGAGATTGCTGACGCATTCTTTAGAGGTTCGAGAACTTGTTTTTTACCAGGACGCGGGAACAAATTGAAATTAAAACCGGACATCTTAAAATTGCGATTGATTGGATTATACGGGTGGATTACTTTAAATATTTTAACAATGAACTGAAGAATTTGCGTCTTTGCAAAATCATCGACTCGCGCGTTCAATTTTTGTTTGTGATGCGCGCAATGAATTCTTCGTCGCGTTTCTTTCTGGCTTCTTTTTCTTCCACCGATTTTTGTATTCTAGATAGACTGACCATAAACAACCGGTCCATTTCGGTTTTCGCCAAACTCGCCGTGTCTTCTCTGCAAGACCAATTGTCGCCATACGGTGAACCGAGTCCATCGATTTGACTCACCGAGTAACAATGTGCAAATATACGTTGAACCGTTTCACAAACATCCCATTCGTGGTCGTAAAACCCTAGAATGCGTCCGCCGTTTATTTCCAATGAAATATTTCCCAGTGTGGTATATGGTTCTTCAAATGTATGAGACCGTGGGTCATACCTCAATCGGATTTGGTATCGTTTGAACGCAACGTCGATGGTGATGTATGACGACATCATAGAGTGCAGAATTTGGATGGTTCGCAACCCTTCTATTTTGCTTAATCTTGGTCGGAGTTCTTCGGCGAATCGAGTTTTGTTCGCGTCTACGCGGCGGTCTAAGTCGCTCTCTTTTGCGGTGTGAAAGATTCCGTCTGGATACATATCTGGTTGTGACATAATGATTGTTTTATGGGAGGGTTTGTATAATTGAATAAATAGTCTTTAATTTATTCAATTTTTTGTTTTTATGTGGATTTAGAATTTTTTATATGTGCGAGCTCTTCTTTTTCGGCGAGAGGCGCGGAGTTTCTTGGGGACGCCTTTTCGGGTTCGGCGGATTGGCGCGCGACGGGAATAACGGCGACGTCGGCCACCGCCGACAATAAGGACTTGTACAGTCGCGCGGACTGGCAAATGATCAGACGCCATTACACTTTGTTGGTTTTCAGAATAAACAAAATAGTCTTGCTTAGAATCATCAACTTCAATTTTAAACTCAGGTGAAGAGGACTTTGTGAGAACGCCGACGCGAGGCACAGGCACAGGCGCAGATGATGGTTGAGGATTAACCGAAGAGGGTTTATCCTCGTGGGTTAATGAAGTTCCGTATAATACATAATCGCCATAATAACCAAAACTGTCTGCCTTGTAAAAATCCTTTGTGTATGGATAAGTATTAGATTGCTGAGTTGTTTCCGATCCACTCTCTTCTTTGCTGGAGGAAACATTTCCAATGATACGTTTAAACGCATCTTCTAAACTCGCGGTTGTTTTATTTACATCTTTCTCATTGAGTTTTTGTTCTTCTGTGTATTCTGCGGCGGACTTCCCATCTTTTCTGTATTTTTGACTGTCTCGGTTGGCACAACACGAATACAACTTGTCGTTATAATTTGAACAATTAATATCCACGTGTTTTCCAAAAATTTGCAACCTATTTGGCGCAACTTGTTGGGTATTTCCGGAAGTGTTCGAGGTTACGGTCGTAGCAGATTCAACGGAAGAATCACTTGATTTAATTCCTAGCAAGCGTTTTAATATTTCTC